>Ga0164315_10001562_pt1 | contig 17191 bp, 26 predicted proteins | sample GuaBasSedimGuay6_FD_113737 | JGI IMG/M metagenome (GOLD analysis project Ga0164315, IMG submission 113737) | Subseafloor sediment microbial communities from Guaymas Basin, Gulf of California, Mexico - Guay6, Core 4569-2, 0-3 cm | ecosystem: Environmental > Aquatic > Marine > Hydrothermal vents...
TTTATCTCGATCTGCACCGATCTCTTGCGGATCGAGGGTTCGCAAAAAGCCTCGACAGATCCACGGGTATGCCTGTGTTTTTTGCGAACCCTTCTCCATCAAGATTTCGGCACACCTCTTCGGTAAAAATCGCTCAGTTCAGGTTTTACTCGATTTTATAGTAATCCGGATAAAAAGTGGTCTTCATTGCTGCAATTTTTCTTTCCATTTCGCGTTGCATTTCTTTCCTTCTGCAGGCGATACCGCTCCTTCTATCATTTGAAATGTAGCAATTATTCTTCCTTCGATCGGGTTCATTTCTTTTTTCGGGCTTATCTGTAAAGTGAGTTCTTCTCCAGCGAACCTTCATCTATCCATTTCCTTTCTGTTTTCACTACCCCTTTTCCAATCCAATGCACATCTATCGCTGATAGAATATTGAAATAATAGAGAGGGTTGTCTCTTTTGCACGTGCAATAATCATGCAGAGTATACTAATATCCAATAAGACTTAGATTACAACCAGTTAGGCATGGTTACGTATTGCAGGCCGCATAAAAATATGCATTGAAGTTCATAACCCTGAGTGCTGATATGTAATTTATTACACAAACTACGCGTTTTCTCTATCCTGCACACATTCATTACCATGAGGACTCTTTAAAAAAAGGAATATTAGCTTGCCGAAAAGCAGGTGGATAATTCCGTCAAACGGCATACAGGCAAGCCTTCGACCCTATAAGAGACACAATCGCGTCAGGTAAAAATGTTTAATGTTCTTGTTGTGCACACTTCTTGCATTTCAGTATTCATGAGATGTGCGCGTCACCTTTTTTTTATTAATTGAAAGGGGAAATACCATGGCGAATAATTTTCATATGTTTACCCACAAGACTACCGAGACGCTCCATGTAAAGCTCACCGGCGACTTTGATGGCAGCTCGGCGTCCGAGCTTGTCAATGCCTTAACGGACAACCAGAACAGATACTATCAGATATTCATCAACACCACGGAATTGAACAACATCCATCCTTTTGGCCAGGAAGTGCTGCAGCGCAGATTGTCGGAATTCAAAGACCAGGGTCCGGGAGTGATATTTATCGGCAAGAATCTTGGGCAGTCATTGAACTGACCAGAAAGATTTGTGCAGTTAGTTACTTAAATCCGAAGCACAAAATTCGAAATCCTAAACGGTTCGACAGGCTCACCGCCCTGAGCAAGGTCGAAGGGCAATATCTAATGATTAAAATTCGAATGATCAAAACAAGACCTTGGCGATGCAAGTTCAAACACTATGTTTGAATCATTTGAGCATTCGATGTTTGGATTTGTTTCGTATTTCGATATTCGTATTTCGAATTTATCATAAGTTGAGTGTGCATAAAATTAATCCCTTACAGGATTAAATCAGTGCCGGCCCTTTGGACCCGGGTATCTATTCCTCCACCCGCATGGCCTCAACCGGCTGCATCCTTGCCGCCACCATGGCGGGGTAGAGAACGCCTGCAAGACTTAAGACGCAGCCAACACCGGTTGCCAGGCCCATGGACCCAAGCATGTCCCCCCAGTCGATACTTACTATAGCAGGGATGCCATATTGAATAACACCGGATGTGATGGCAAAGAGGGCTCCCAGGAGTGCGCCGAGCCCCGCACCTACCAGGCCCTGCATGCCGGCTTCCAGAAGAAACAGCCGCATGATAAAACGGTCCAGGGCACCCAGGCACTTCATGGTGCCTATTTCTCTGAACCGCTCGGTCACCGACATGAGCTGGGCATTGACAATGCCCACAACGCACACCAGCAGTGATAGAAAAACGATCCATCTCTGTTTGGGTGTGTTTTCTACCTGGTCTCCTGTGGGTTGTACATCATATCCCGAGCGGGTCACCTGCTGCCGTACGTCGGCATCCCCAGTGGCGAGAAGGCCGTTGACAACATCGATATTCACATTGGTATAGCATAAAAATGCCACAGCCAGGACCAGGCTGAGGGTGGTTATCATGGATCGGACAAAGCGAACACGGATACTCTTGAAGGCGATTTCAATTGATTTCCCGAACGGCAGCACCACCTGACGTTCGATGTGCCCGAAAGACGATTTTTCCTGTTGACCGGTCGGCATGTTTTTGATCCTTCGGAATAATAATATTGCGTCAGCGATGTTATTGATAGCAGATTTTTTCAATTTTGAGAACAAAATAAACTCCAAGGTTGCAATCTTGGAGTAAAAGTGGCTTTTAGATCATACATGACTATGTTAACGTGTGATACGGGAAAAATTTGTTTTAGGCACAAGCGAAATTTAAACCACAAGTGGCTTTCAGGGGAATAAATCAGGGATATATCCATGGCGAAATCAGAGGTTCATCCGGGTCACAAATTTGAACAATGGCAGGTTTGGCCCGGCAGTTATGACAACCCGCCGGCTGACGGTCTGTATTCCTTTCCCGACCAAACGGGTTTGACAATTTCACCGGAAACCCCCATCGCTTCCATGGGCTCCTGTTTTGCGAGAGAGATCCGCAAATCGTTGATCAAGGAGGGATATGCCTATATTTCGGAAGAGGTGGAACATCCGGCATCAGTTCATGCCAGTGCGGCCTGGGAAAGAACGTACAATACATTCGCCATGCGACAGATATTCGAGTATACCTTTGCTTCTTTCACACCCGATATTCGCTGGTGGACAGCACCTGAGTCAGGCAAAATTCAGGATCCTTATCGCCGGATTATTCTATATGATTCCATTCCGGCGGCGGAAAAGGATTTCAGCCACCACCTCATCTGCAGCCGACGCGCGCTAAGAAGAGCCCGGGTTCTTATCCTGACCCTCGGGCTTACGGAGATATGGGAGGATACAATGGATGGCGCCGTTATCTGTCTCCCCTCAGGCCCCTATGTCAAGGAAGGCGGCAGTATGGATAGGTATCGGTTCCGGGTCAGCCGGTACGTGGAGAACCTGCACAACCTGGAAAGGATCCACGCGTTGATGTCCCGGCACAATCCTGAATGTCAGCTTCTTGTCACGGTTTCGCCGGTGCACCTCTGGGCCACGTTTCGTCAGGATCTGGATGTGATCAGTGCCAGCTGTAACTCCAAATCCACACTACGTGCAGTAACGGATGAATTTGTTTCCCGACATGAGAATGTGTATTATTTTCCGGCATTTGAAATGGCAACGATCTACCGTATGCTCATGGGACAAACCTATTTTGCAGAGGGCAAGGAAAATTTTCATGTCAACAAAGATACTGTGACGTTTATTATGCAACAATTTTTCCGGCTATATTCGACTTAACGTGAGGGCTTACAGTTTAAAGACGGATATTATGAAAGATGAGCAGAAGATGAAACCGGATGCCGCCACCATGACGAGAGACCAATTACTGAAGGCCTTAGAAAAGGCTGTGAGGTATCCGCACAAACATGTTCACAAGGGACGCTTGATTGTGTCACCAAAAGCATATGAAACGCCCGGCCTGGAAACGAATCTGGCCATCAGCCCGTTTTCCATATTTGACTGTACCGGATCTATACGGATAGGCCCGTGGTGTAATATCGGACCACGTGTACGGATCTACACCCACGATACGATTCATTTGGGGAAACAACCGCTGGCTCTGCTGGAGAATGAGATGGGGGTGTTGTGGCAGGATAAAGAGATCGGAACCGATGTGTGGATTCATGATGGGTCGATGGTGTTGTGTCAGGCCACACATCTGCCGGATGGATTTGTGCTGGGTGCGGGTTCTGTACTGACAAAAAATCCAGGTCCGTTCGAGATTTGGGCAGGCAATCCTGCCGGAAAGGTTGGTGAGAGAAAGGAGATGGCGCGAGAAGCCATTGAAACGTTTATTCGTCAACCCGGATTCCGACTGCCTGAGGACACCGAGACCACGCCATGACGATAGAGCCGAAAAAGCCTGTCCTCGGAATGATTCTCAAGGGTTATCCAAGAATTTCGGAAAGTTTTATATCCAACGAAATTCTGTTGTTGGAACGAAAGGGGATCCCCATCCATATTTTTTCCATGCGTCATCCCCGGGAGTCTTTTTCTCATAAAAGCGTCCAGCAGATTAACGCCAGGGTGGATTATCTGCCCCAATCAATTTTGGAAGCATTGCCACAGCTCTTGTTTTACAATATCGTTCTGGCCATGAAGAGGCCCGGTGCCTATTTGCGTGCCATTCTGGTGGTGTTCCGGAGATTTCTGCGAACTCACAATTCAGCCACCATCAAGCACTTGCTTCAGGCCGGCTACCTGGTCCGGAAACTGCTGCCGGAAAGCCGTGTGGTTCACCTTCACGCACATTTTGCACACTCGCCGTCCTCGGTGGCCATGTTTGCAAGCCGGCTGAGTGGACTCGAATTCAGTTTTACGGGGCATGCAAAAGATATCTACACCTCGAATCCCCTGCAATTGAAGGAAAAAATGTCCAAAGCAAGATTTGTAGTCACCTGCACGGAGTATAATCGACGTCATCTTTCAATGCTGGCAGGCAATGACAATGTTCCCCTATACCGGATGTATCATGGTATTGATCTGGATCTTTTTTCAGCCGGGGATTCCAGCAGACACCCGGCTGCGCCCTATCATTTTGTAACGGTGGCGCGCCTGGTTCCCAAAAAAGGTCTTCCCACGGTATACCGGGCGCTCCAATGGATGCAGCGGAATGGTGTCGATTTCCAACACACGCTCATCGGAGACGGGGATGACAGGGATAAGCTCTTAGCCTTGATCCGCGATCTTGGTCTGTCTGGGTCATGCAAATGGGTCGGCACGCTTGCCCACGAGCACGTGCTGGACTATTACCGCCGTTCGGATCTTTTCGTTCTAGGATGCGAGCAGGCTGCCAACGGTGATCGGGATGGGATTCCGAATGTCTTTGTGGAGAGCTTGGCGATAGGGTTGCCGGTTGTGGGAACGCGGTTGTCGGCTATCCCGGAGTTGATTGAGGACGGAAAGACCGGTCTCCTGGTTCAGCCGGGAAATGACGAGGAAATGGCGAGAGCCATGCTGCGCATCCTTACCGACACGCAGCTTCGGGAACAGATTATTCATTCCGGAAGGGATCGGGTCCGTCAGGCTTTCAATAACCGGGAGCTCATCCAGGATTTGTTTTCTGTTTATCGTAAAGAGGTGCCGGCGTTGGGGCTAAAGTAGTAAGCAGTAGCAGTAAGTAGTAAGCAGTAGCAGTAAGTAGTAAGCAGTAAGAAGTAAGCAGCAAGGACTTACTTAAAACCTAAAACCTAAAACCTAAAACCGCACCTCATGCGCATCGCCTTTTATGCACCATTTAAACCCCTTGGGCATCACCACCCGTCGGGAGATCTGGTGATTGCCACAGGGCTCTATGACTATTTTGTTGCCAATGGGTACGACATCCGGCTGGCAGGATCTCTGCGGGCGCGTTGGATATACTGGCGACCATGGACCTGGATCAGGTTGTTGAAAGTCTACCGGCAATCATGTCGACAGGTGCTGCATGGGCAGGTGAATCTATGGCTGACCTACCACACCTATTACAAGGCCCCGGACCTGCTGGGGCCCATGGTGTCCAGGGCGGCCAATATACCTTATGTTATTTTTCAGGGTATGTTTTCCACCAAGAGAAGACGGCATCCAAAGACCTGGCCCGGATTCATTCTGAACAGGGCGGCCTTGAAGTCGGCACGGCACGTATTTACAAACAAGCGTGCTGACTGGAAAAACCTGAAAAGACTTCTTCCGGAAGATCGGTTCACCTATGTGAAGCCTGGGATTCTTACAGAGGCTTTTGGTTTCGATCCTGATGCGCGGCAACAATTTCGCCGAGCATGGGGCGTCGGGAGTGAACCGGTCATTCTTGCGGCGGCGATGTTCCGTCCGGACGTCAAAACAGAGGGGTTGTCTTTCCTCATCCGCTCCTGTGGCAGGCTTGCCGACGCTGGGGTTTCTTTTCAACTGGTCATTGCCGGAGACGGAAAAGAAAGGAAAAAATTGCAGCGACTGGCAGATAGACATCTCCCGGGAAGGGTTCGCTTCGTGGGAAAAATCGAGAGGGAGCAGATGAACCGATATTACAGCGCCGGCGACCTGTTTGCATTTCCGGGGATCAGGGAATCCCTGGGAATGGTCTACCTGGAAAGCCAGTCGTGCGGTCTCCCGGTGGTGGCTTTTCATAACGGGGGTATTCCCGAGGTGGTAGTGGATGGTGAGACAGGATTCCTAACGCCGATTTATCAGAATGGACCTTTTGAAGACGCAATCCAAAAACTGGTTTTGAACAAAAAAATGAGACGGACAATGGGGCAAAAAGCAGCCCTGCATGTCCGCGAACATCATCGTTTGATCCGGAATTATCGAGATATGGAAACGATTTTGTTGAATATTGTGGGAGAAAAAGGCCATGCAGGATAGGGAATCTCACACACGTTTCGGCTTGATAAGGCACGCACAGACGGTATGGAACCTGGACAAAATGATCCAGGGCCAAAAGGATTCTTCTCTCACGACAGCCGGTCGGGAGCAGTCCCGGACCTGGGGAGAGCAACTGGCGGCCTTGCCTTTTGATCGTATTCTTACCAGCGATCTGGGTCGAACGGTTGCCACGGCCGAATTGATCAACCAATCCCTGAAGCTGCCCATGAAAAAAACGTCCCGGTTGCGCGAATTGGACTGGGGAACCTGGACGGGCAGGCGGATTCGAGATATTGAGAGCGAGATCCCCCGTGAACTGAGACGTCTGGAGCGTGCCGGATGGCAATTTTGTCCACCTGGCGGCGAAAGCCGCAGGGCTGCCTGGATGAGGAGCCGGAATGCCCTGAAGGAAGCATCCAAGAGATGGCCGGGAGAAACCATTTTAACGGTCACCCACGAAGGTGTTATCAAATGTCTTCTCTATGGCCTGGCGGAAAGAAAATTTCTACCCCAGGAACCGGCCATGATTGAACCGTGCCACCTGCACTGGCTCGTAGCCGGGGAGACGGGATTGGAAATTGAGCGAGTAAATGCTATTGAATTATAATAAGGGTCCGAGGGTTCGAGGGGGATACAAGGGTCCGAGGGTAGCTGGCGGCTTTAGCGGGTAGCAGCCTCCCAGCATCCCAGCCTCCTCGCTTTCCAGCATACAAAGGGTCCGAGGGTTGGAGGGAAACTGAAAGCGATAAGCCATAAGCAGTTTATAGCTTATTGCTTTCCACTGAAAGCAACAATAAATGACGCGCGAAGCGCTAATGACGTCCGATAGGATAAATGACAGCCGAAGGCTAAATGTAGTCCGCAGGGCGTCAGGCACCTAACAGCCTACAGTCTAAACTGCTAAAAGGCTAATAAGGGTCCATGGATCATCTGGAGATGATGTCGTGAAAATTGTATTCTACTGCCAGCATGTTCTCGGAATCGGCCATTTTTTTCGAACACGCGAGATCTGTGAAAAGCTGAAAGATCATGATGTCATTCTGGTTTCGGGTGGCGAGAGACCTGATATCCCGCTGCCAGGACATGTTCGGGAATTGCGTCTTCCAGGATTGATGATGGACGAAGACTTTAAAAATATGTTCTCGACGGAAAAGGGGAAACACATCGATGCGGTAAAGGAGGAGCGGCAGAGAATGCTATTCCGCCTTTTTGAAGAGACGTCGCCGGATGTGTTTATAATAGAGCTCTACCCTTTTGGGCGCAAGGCATTCCGCTTTGAACTTGATCCGATTCTCGAAAGTATCCGCAACAGTTCTCTGCGGCCCTGTAAGGTGGTATGCAGCCTCAGGGATGTGCTGGTGGAAAGAGAGAATGCGGTATCTTATGAAGAACGTGTGATCAAACGGTTGAATCGCTATTTCGATGCCGTGTTCGTTCATTCGGATCCCGGGTTTTTAAAACTGGATGCCACGTTTTCAAGGCTGGATGACATTTCGATTCCTATTGTCTACACCGGTTTTGTTACACCTAAACCCGTGCCGGGGTCTGGGAAAGAACGCCGAACAAAGCTGGGTATCGGTGATGATGAATGTTTTGTTGTTGCCAGTGCAGGTGGTGGAAAGGTGGGGGGCGAGGTGCTGGCAGCCGTTGTAGGGGCCTTTGCGCATTTGCCGGAGGGTTACCGTTTGCAGGTCTTTACGGGGCCGTTCCTGGACGACGGATTCTTTTCTTATTTGAAATCTTTTGAGAGCCCGGCCATTCGTGTGGAACATTTTACGCCTGACTTTCTTTCCTTTCTCGATGCTGCAGATTTGTCCGTAAGTATGGCCGGTTATAATACCAGCATGAATATCATGGCCGCCGGAACCCCTGCACTTGTCTGGCCGTTTGCACAGAACCGGGAACAGCGCCTCCGGGCGGAACGGTTGGCGAGACTGGGGGGATTGCAGATACTTTCAGACAAAGACCTGGACCCGAAGCGACTGGCCGGTTTGATGACACGGATGCTCACAGAAAAAGAACAGCCTGCAGGTCCCATCGATTTAAATGGTGCGGAGAAAACAGCTGTCCGGGTAGCAGGAATGTAGGGGTGGAGGGTTTGGAGGGGTTGAGGGTGCCAACAGTACCCCAGTGTTTATGCAACTATGGGGAGTATTCGGCCAAAGGCGAAGAGCTAACCCTCAGACCCTAACCCCTCCAACCCTGGATCCTTTTTCCCTATTACTTGGGAGAAACGTCTATTCCGGCATTTAAAACCTGGTCCTTTGGGCCAGGTCAGAGATATTTGGCTCTGCCGGAATGAGTCCGAGAAAGAATACAAGGGTCAGAATACAGAGCACAGAATCTTTACAATGCTGATTTTATAAAGATGAACGTCCAACATCGAACATCGAACATCGAACGTCCAATGTCGAATGAAAACAAAAAACCAATACCGAATAATTCTGTTTCTTCATCTTTTCAAATTCAAAATTCGATGTTGGACGTTCGATGTTCATTCGTTCTCCAGCATTGAAACAATTTAGCGCTTTACGAAATTCTGATTTCTGAATTCTTTGGTTCATATACTTGGTGATAAAGCCTCTTATAGGGGCAACCCAGTGCCGGGTCCTTTGGACCCGGGTAGCTACTTGATTAAATTATATTAGGATACGATATCTGGAGCACTACGCATGCCCTATCCCATCTCAACACTCTGGAAACGTAAACAGGTCGATCTGAAAGATGCCATCGACAATTGTCTGACAGGGGCAATTGACATAACCGGCAGAAAGGATCCGATACCGGTTTTTTTCCGGGCGGATGACATTGGTGTTCCAGGGAAGCAGTTTCGCGAGCTCATTCATATCTTTGCCCGTTATCATGTGCCGCTTTCCATGTCTGTGGTGCCGGCATGGCTGACAGCGGCTCGGTGGAAGGGCATTGAACAGCTCTGCCAAAAGAATTCAAATCTCTGGTGCTTTTACCAGCATGGCTGGCGACATGTGAACCATGAGCCGACCGGTAAGAAGCATGAATTTGGCCCGGCGCGGCCTCTATCGTCGATGGAACATGATCTTATGCGCGGTCGCAAGCGACTGACGTCTTTGATGCAGGATACTTTCTTTCCGGCATTTACACCTCCCTGGAACCGTTGCTCAAAAGAGGCCTTGGATGTTCTCAAGGCCTTAGGCTACCGGGCGCTTTCCAGGAGCCGGGGCGCATCTCCCCCCGCTCCGGTCGGTATGCCTGATTTCCAGGTAAACGTGGATTTGCACACCAGAAAGGAACGCACGGCTGCTCTGGGATGGGAAAAACTTTATGCTGAGCTGACCGCAGGCATTGCTGATGGATTTTGTGGGATCATGATTCATCACCAGCGCATGAATGACAACGCGCTGGTATTTCTCAAAAGGCTGTTGGAAAGGATGGTGGTGATGGATGCTTTTCGTTTTTACCACCTGAAGGAGTTAACGGAGGCACACCATGAAACCTGAACCCTTTCGACTTTTCCGATGAGGTTTATCGTGGTTTGGAGTATATACCTGCCCATCGACTCCCGGCTTTCATGGATCTGAACGCACGCGCGGTTTCTCTGGGCGTGATGTCTAAAACATACGGCCTGCCCGGTTTGCGAATCGGCTGGATTGCCACCCGGAATGAAGGTCTTTATCGTAAACTGGCTGCTTTCAAGGACTACACGACGATTTGCAACAGTGCCCCGAGCGAGTTTCTTGCAACGCTGGCCTTGAACCATCGCGATGCCATCGTCCATCGAAATCTGGGTATCATTCGATCCAACCTGAAGCTGCTGAGTGCTTTCTTCAGTGTTCATGAAGACCTGTTCGGGTGGCAGGAACCCGTGGCGGGTCCCATTGCGTTTCCCAGGTATTTGGGTGGGGGATCTGTCGATCAGCTATGCCGTGATCTGGTAGAACAGGCCGGGGTCCTACTGGCGCCCGGGACACTCTATAGCGCAGGGCATGATTGCTTCCGTATAGGTTTCGGCCGTCGAAATATGCCTGACTGTCTCGAAAAATTGGTGCAATTCATTGCAAAATTCAGAAATCACTATTCCTTGTATTGAAGACAAACCGAAAAATGCGGGATTAGATTGTTTGGCTTCCGTTTTTATTCCATGATGTGTTCATAATAATTACGCTGCCATAATTTACCAGGAAACGGTGTCCACCCGTGTCGTTTGACACCCTGGATATATCTGTTCGTTGTGATAGATTTAAATGCGCCGACAATATCCCCTAATCTTGTAGGGGCAGGCCTTGTGCCTGCCCGTTTTGGCGAATCGCCTACGGTTTTTAGGGTACCCACAAGGGGCACCCCTACAATGGCAATGATACAATGGAGGTGATTTGGCGTGATGACATTTTCGATTAATTCGATATTGGAAAACCGCTGGGGCAATTCATTCCAAATATTCGTTATCATCGACCCTTCGTTATTAAACACTATTTTTTGGTTTACGATTTCACCGAACAAACATTTTCGGTCCTTTGTACAAATGCTGATAAAATATGCCCCAGCTGTTTAAAAAGAGTGGTAATGGCCTGCCCCCGATTTTTAATCAGGAGGTCAGGCTCAATTTCCTTGATAAAAGTCGAGTTCTTGAATGTTTCCATGACCTCCTGATTAATCCCCATATACGCCACCTGGATTTTTTAGGTGACTTAGCAAGGGCTGTCCGAGAAAGAGGATTTCCGTTTGATGGCTGCAATGGCGGAAGTTGCCAGGCTCGTCACTTTGTGGGAGGTCATCCGGAAATCAGTGTAAAGTGAAATCAGTGTGTCGTCCAGGATAAGTTTTTCTAAATATGGGATGGCGTCGGTGTCGCCGACAGTTCCTGCAAAGCAGGCTGCCAGTCCTCTGTGAAAAGGATCACTTGAACTTAAAAAAGGTAGGACAAAAGATGCTGCACCGCATGTAAGAACTGGATTTGCTTCGCTCAACCGAAGAAGGCCCCATAGCAGACCCCTTTGAAGCACACCGTGTTCAAGGAAATTACCATGCGGCAGGACGTAGGAAACGAGGATTTTAGAAAATTCCCGGGCCATGAGATCGCTGCGGGCCATGATATCCCCCATGGTTTCCGGGGACCCCCATCCGATTCCGCCGGACTCATCGTTCAGGCTCCATATCAGGCGTCTCATGATGACGCGTGCAGATTCCATATTTTTATCTGCAAGTCCTGCAGTGACCACGCCCATGGCAGAAACGGCGTGCCACCTGACGATTTCGTCTGTATGGTAGAGAAAGGAAAAGAGAGGATTGACAACCTGTCTCCCAGGCAGACGGGAGAGCTGGGCAAGGCTGTTCGAAAAATCATCACGAATGAGGAGATTGAAAACGTCTTTTTTGAGTTGACGGAAGGGCATGTCTGAAGGGTCCAAGGATTCCAGGGTTCGAGGGGCCGGTTTAAGAACGGTTTTAGGTGTTATGTTTTAGGTTTTAGGCAATGGATAAGGGCTATGAGTTACAATGAATAATGTCCGAAGGACGATAAATGTCGCACGAAGTGCTAATGACGCCTGAAAGGCAAATTACGCGCGTAGCGCAAATGTCGTCCGATAGGACAAATGACAGCCGAAGGCTAAAACGTTATCACCTCAAACCCTTCAGCCATGTAACGGGCCATGCTCGGATGGCCACTCATTTCATCCAGCAGTTTGAGTTTCTGATCTTCTGCTGAGGCAAGGGTACCCATTTTGTTGGAACAGGCCTTGCAGACACCATCGACAAGATCCAGCGCTCTTGTCTTTTTCCAGAGCGGTTGCAATGGGTTTCCGGGTTTGCCAAGTTCGGGTATCAACTGGGTGGCGGCACCTTCCATGACAATTCTTGCTTCCTGCCCATTGGCATGCATGTCCAGGGCATTTAACAGTACATGGATAAAGCACATGGGATCGCCATTAAAAGCAAACAAGGCGATTTTTTTCATTTTTATACCTCCTCCCATAAAATACAATCTTCAGGGCAGTATTTGATGGCTTCGTCAACCAATGGTTCAGGATATGCTGCCAGTTCGGCAACCTCGATATAACCCATATGGTTGATAAAAAAAACAGACGGACACACCTCGATGCACCCTTCACAGAGACTGCATGCACCGATGTCTACGGTGGGTTGTTTCATGAGGGCTTATCTGAGTACTGCATGGGCGATTTTTTGACCGTAATCGTAACATGCCGACAAACCATCCGTATCCGGGACGTACTGGATTTTGATGCCCGGGTCAATGATATCGAATTTCATGGATTCCAATCCATGACGCCTACATCATAAACATTTTTTGATATTTCAACAGGTATCATGATACCATCTCCTGTTAAGTATTATCTGAATATTGCAAGGTAGTAAATGTATATGGAGCGGCGCAGCCGCGTTTCATAAAGTCGCTTCAGGCGAATTTATTATTCCTTTTCAAAATCGTCCTTGCCTGCGCCGCAAACCGGGCATTCCCAATCATCCGGCACATCTTCCCATTTGGTTCCGGCTGCGACATCGTTATCTGGATCTCCTTCGGCAGGATCATAGACATAACCACAAAGCGTACAAACATACTTATCCATTTTTATCTCCTATTGTTGGGGGTTCAATAAATTGTCTCACAGGTCCATTTTATAGACCAACAGTCGTTATTTATCAAGTAGGGTCATTAAGTTTTTTCCCGTCATTTAAAACCTGCGCCTTTGGGCCAGATCAGAGATATTTGGCTATGCCGATGGCGGTAGTTATTTAAATCCGAAGCACGAAATTCGAAATCCTAAACAATACCGAATGATCCAAATTCGAATGATCAAAACAAGACCTTGGCCATACCAGCTCAAGCACTATGTTTGAGTCATTTGAGCATTTGATATTTGGATTTGTTTTGTATTTCGATATTCGGATTTAGAATTTATCACACGCTGAATGTGTATAACATTAACTCTTAGAGGGTTGAATCAGTGTCGGGCCCTTTGGACCCGGGTCTCTACTAAATATTGGTGCTATCCATTTTCAAGAACGGAGCCAGGTCCCATAAGGGGTTTGAACATTTTTTTGCCTGCACCGCAGACCGGACATTTCCAGTCCTCCGGAAGATCTTCAAACTGAGTTCCTTTAGGTATCTTACCTTTTCGATCCCCCTTGTCGGGATTGTATATATACCCGCAGTTGACGGTCTGGCACTGGTACATCTCTTCCGGGTTTGCCATGGATATCTCCTTTTATGTGTCTGTTGCCATGCTGGTGACGTTTTCATGTATCTGCTCACGAAGTTGCACAATCAAATCAAAGGGCGCGTGTTGGGGATCGGGCAGGTTCCAAACCGATGTCATGACATCGGGAATTACAGGAATGTCAATATCATTACTCATGGTAACGATGATATCCGGGCGACATTCCTGTATGGTCTTGGATCGAGATGGGGGCTGGTGGAAAGCCATATCGATTCCGATTTCCGCCATGGCTTCTACTACACCAGGATGCGTTGCCTGAGCGGACTCTTTTCCGGCTGTCACGACATGAAACCTGCTTCCGGCATGATACTTCGTTAAGGCATCGGCCATCTGGGTCCTGATGTCGTTGTGCTTACCGAGGAAAAGAATCCGTTTGCGTTTGAGCAGCGATGACATCAACGCATGGGCGGTCCTGGAAATCTCTGTGCTTAGATCCGGTTTGTTTTGAAAATCGGCAGAGGTTTCGATGCCGGGGTAGGTCATGCTTCCGCTGAAATTGGCATCAATGGCATCAAAAAAATAGCTTGCTACGAGATGGACGCCGTCAAAGAGCTTTTTGCCACGACTGCCGCCCATGGAGAGAAAAAATCCCTTCCGGGTGGTTGACAGGGGGTCGGACAGGCGGAAACGGTATTTACGTGACCAGAGGGTCTGTGTTCTGTCGATGAGTGCTTTCAACTGGGATGTCACGCTGTAAAAGAATACAGGCGATGAAGCAACCACCACCTGGGCTTTGCGTAGTAACGGATAGATGGTCCCAGCCATGTCGTCGTTACCGATAATACAAAAGCCCTTTTTTTCACAATGGCCGCATCCGATGCAGGGTTTTATGTTCATCCGGGTGGTGTCGAGGATTTGAACTTCGACACCCATCTTCTCTACTTCAGCGAGGAATGTTTTCAAGAGGTAATCGGAACTGCCGGCTTTTTTGGGACTGCCCTGTAGACCTAATACCAGCATGGGAACCATCCAGTAGTACATTTTTTAAGTATTAACGAATATGACATTTCGAGCATTTTGTGGGGCCGGCCTTGTTGCCTGCTTTTTTTTCCGCCTTGTGGCACTTGACGCACAACTTCTTCATGACAGCCTTGGGTTTCAGCTGCCCATTTTCCTTAAGCCGGGCCAGAGATTGCGGTTCCTGTGGAAACATGGTGTGGCAGGCATTACAGTCTCCAAGCCTGTCTTGATGTTTACGGTGCGGGAAAGAGACCGCGCCCTTGGAGCCGGCATCGATCTGTATTTTTTCCGCTCCTTTGTTTTCCACGGCTAAGCCGATGGTTGAAATGAAAACACTGAGGATAATACCAACCACCCACTTTGTTATGCGCATCAGCTACTCCTGTGATTAATCTACCCTAACGTTTATGCAACCTTGGGGTCTATTCGCCGCCTGACAGAGTACATTGGTTGAAATCAATTTCTTCACCGCAGCTCTGACAGCGATGGGTTTTATCGAATTCATCCGAAAAAATCTCCTTGGTCTTTCCGCAGGATGGACACTTGCACTCAAACGATTTCAGGTTCTTGAATTGTTCATAGCCTGGACAATGCTGTGGTGTAGACATGGTTACCTCCTAGTTAGTGTCTATCCACAAATGGTCTTTTCCCGCGATATCGGCGTTGGACGCCATGATTTAACTCCTCAAAATAGCACGCTATTACTCCGGGTTAAATCTGTCGTCCGCCTTGATCTCACGCAAAAATCCTCATTTCTGGACGGGCACTAGTTATAGTTTTGAAGCAATCTGCTTTCCATAATCCTGTGCCATTTGGATGCCGCCGCCCAGGGAACTGTTCTTCAGGCGCATGGGGCCAGAAACCATATCCATCTGAAAGATATTTTCCATGGTCCCAAAAATCCTGTCCGGCGCTTCGCCACTCCAGCCGAAGGCGCCGAAAGAACCGGCGACTTTGTTTTCAAGTTCTGCCTTTTCTGCCAGAAAGAGCATGGTTTTCATGCCCTGCATCATGTCTCCGTGGTAGGTTGCGGACCCGAAAACATATCCATCATAACCCTGGAGATCCGCTTCGGTTTTCACTTCTTTCACGTTTTTTACACTTGCCTCACTGCCCTCTATACGTATGCCCTCGGCAATGAGGTTTGCGATTTGTTCTGTTTCACCGGTTCGTGTGGCATAAACAACAAGTACTTTTCCCATTTCAGTTCTCCAAATAAAATCGTTACACGATTTTATGAAACGCGGCAAAGCCGCTTGTTTAAGACAATACTTGTCCTTTGAAATTATTTCTAAATCCCATATTCTTAAAATTTGAAACACTCATTTTAGCTGTCAGCCACCCTTGAACCCTTCAGTTACCCGATCCGCTTGTCTGTTCCATCGTATTGGCAATCGGGCGTATAACATGTGTTATCCAGGAACTCACATTTTTCCTTGCATGACGGGCATTCATTCGGGTGCGTATCGGCCTCGAGCGTATATCCACAATTTGAACATTTCCAGCTGGACATATGGATCACCTCCTTTATTCTTTCCAAAGACCATGCAGGGTGCAATAAGCACGTGCTGCAACCGCAGCTGCGTCCAGGTTGAAAACAGCTTCGGGCGCATCGCCAGCGTTCAGAAATTGAACGTATGATTTGCCGTTTGCAAGCACTTCAATCCATTCGATGTAATGTTTTTCTTCCATGGGATGAGCAACATCACCGACTTTAACTTTCACACCACCATCAACTTTTTCGACCACCGGCACATGCTTTTCTGTTGCCGCATCAACCGTGTTTGCTTTCAGGTTAGCCATGGGTTGTCCACAGCAGACCAATTCACCTGCGCCGCCGTGCATTACCTGTACAATGTTACCACAAAGTTTACATTTGTAGACTTCAGACCTTTCCGCCATTTTAATGCCTCCTTTTTGTTGTTTTGCTGTTGTTATGGTTTGCGATTCTGGTGCCACCACCCTTTTTTAATATGTTTTTCGCGCTCGGTTTCCGCCAGTTTTTGAATCTTGTAGGCGGCGTCACGCATGATGCCGTAAAGAATACCGCAGCCGGTGTCTTCTCTTTCGGCATCACCGATATTTGCCAGTTCAATCATTTCATCGGTGAGATGAAGGGTCTTTTTTAGATTGTTGTCACAAGGTTTCATGAATCCTATGACTCCGGCTAAAAAGTTGGGTGTCATTCCAAGTTAGCTGTGAGATATCACAGCATCTGTCTGGCCTTGTTCTCTTAACAGCGTTTCAGGCAAAATATTTGGTGCCGTTGAAACGGCCCTGTGAGAACGGGCGTTATTATAATGACCTATCAAGATGCGTGCCAGAGAATGTCGGCCGGAATGTTTTTTTAACAAAACAATCAAAAGATTCAAGTCATTGGTGGTAAACATTGCCGAATGGGCCCCCAATAGACTGAACGCTGCGGGTTTGTGTTGCTGTCGCCACCTGAGAGAATTTTGTCAACATTCCGACAAGCATAGGAAACCCTATAGTTGCATAAACAACATGGCAAAGCATAGATAATAAGTTGTTATTATATGCAATATCGTAGGAATAGCGCCATTGCCTGGATATTCCCCCAGGTGAATTCCAAGGATGGTGTCTTTTTTGCCATGTTGTTTACCCTGCGGGAAA
>Ga0164315_10001563_pt1 | contig 17187 bp, 12 predicted proteins | sample GuaBasSedimGuay6_FD_113737 | JGI IMG/M metagenome (GOLD analysis project Ga0164315, IMG submission 113737) | Subseafloor sediment microbial communities from Guaymas Basin, Gulf of California, Mexico - Guay6, Core 4569-2, 0-3 cm | ecosystem: Environmental > Aquatic > Marine > Hydrothermal vents...
CTCATCTTCTTCACTGTATTCACCTGCTTTTAATTTTTCCTGTATTTTTTTGAAGGTTTCGACGGTATAGTTTACATCGTCGAGCGTATGTATTGCAGTTGGTATTAAACGAAGCATAATCACGCCTTTCGGAACAACCGGATAAACTACGATCGAGCAAAAAATTTGGTATTTCTCACGTAATTCGAGTGCAATATTTGTTGCTTCAGCTAAAGTTCCGTTTAGCATAACAGGTGTAACCTGTGTATTGGTATTCGCTAAATTAAAACCAGCATCTCTTAAACCCTTTTGTAAAGCGTTAGCTATTCTCCATAGATCCTCTCTTAATTTAGGTTGAGTCCTTAATAATTCCAATCTTTTTAAAGCTCCAAAAACCAGTGGCATCGGCATAGATTTAGCAAAAATCTGGGAACGCATATTGTAGCGTAAATATTCGATCACATTTTCATTTCCCGACAAAAAGCCACCAATCATTGCCATTGATTTGGCAAATGTTCCGAAATAAATATCGATCTGGTCATGAACGCCTTGTTCTTCTCCGGTTCCTCTTCCATTGGCACCAATAGTACCAAACCCATGGGCATCGTCAACAAATAAACGGAATTCGTATTTTTCTTTTAATGCAACGATTTCCTTTAGTTTCCCCTGGTCACCTGACATGCCGAAAACACCTTCAGTTATTACTAAAATACCTCCATCGGATTTATCGGTAAGTTTTGTCGCTCTTTGCAATTGTTTTTCAAGGTTTTCGATATTGTTGTGAGGAAACACAAACCTTTTACCCTGGTGAAGTCTGGATCCATCAAGTATACAAGCATGCGATTCTGAATCATATATAATTACATCTCGTCGATCTACCAATGAATCGATGGCCGAAACCATTCCCTGGTATCCGAAATTTAATAAATAGGTATCTTCCATTTGCATAAAATCAGAAAGTTCATTTTCTAATTGCTCATGGTATTTTGTATGTCCGGTCATAGCCCGAGCTCCCATTGGATATGCTAAACCCCATTGGGCAGCTGCATCAGCATCTGCTTTACGAACTTCTGGATGATTGGCCAATCCAAGGTAATTATTTACACTCCATACCAGCATTTCCTGGCCTCTGAAAATCATTTTATTTGAGATTTCCCCTTCTAATTTAGGAAAGATGAAATAACCTTGTGCAGCTTTGGAATGTTGACCTAATGGCCCGCGGTTTTTTGCAATCTTTTTAAAAATATCCACTCGATGTAGTTTTTAATTATGGACGCGAAATTAATACTAATTAAAGTATGACCCAAAAGAGAAAATGGAAAAAATAAAAAGGAAATTTATCTGATTATTGATAGTTGATGCTAATGGATAATATAAATCTTGGAATTGTGGTATTGACTTTTAATTTGTTTCATGTGACGTAAGTAAGCATGAACACAAACTTTACTAATATCGTACAACGGTGTTAATAGAAAGTGATACCTCTTACAAATAAGTTAATTAATAAATATATTTTTGCAGCCAATAAACAAACTATGGTTTTTAATAAGCGATTTATTTTATTGGGATTAATGTTGTTATTCATAACTGATATGGATGCCCAGGTGATGGACAGCACTAATTATTATATTTTTAAAAACGTACAATCAAAAACAAGTGACGGTTCTCCTGCTCTCGAAATGGATTACGCAAGTATGGAGGGTAAAAAATTATCGATGGATGATTTAAAAGGAAAAGTGGTATTTCTTGATTTTTGGGCATCGTATTGTGGATATTGTGTAAGCCAAATCCCTGAAATATCTAAGCTTCAGGATAAGTATCCGAATATTGCTGTAGTTAGAGTTTCTGTTGATGATAGAGAAAGCGCATGGATAAACGCTTCTGAAAAACATGAAATTTCAGGGTATAATTTGTGGGCTGATGGTATGTCGTATCCTGCAAATAATTATACGCTCGATTTGTTTTATTTTGATGCTAACGAAGCGAATGGATTGCCTGCAAGTTTCGAATTGTCTAACCCAATTCCCGGGTATGTTTTGATAGATCAAAAAGGGAATATTGTAACCAATTGGGCTCCCGAACCCGGAACCGAAGAATTAGACGATCTAATAAAGAATTTATTAAACTAATACAATTCATTTTCAATCAGTTCGTTTAATTCTTGAGTATTGGAGTTTTACTATATTTGCACGATTTTTTAGGATGAGGAGAAGCAACATATTTTATTTGGTCATTGTGTTTTTAATAGCTGTAGCTATTTTCACTTCTTGTGGTGAATATAACAAGGTTTTAAAAAGCAGTGATGCCAACCTTAAATACAGTAAGGCTATTGAGTATTATGAACAAGGACGATATGATCGTGCTTTGCCTTTATTTGAAGAGTTGATCTCCCTTTATAGAGGAACCACAAAAAGCGAAAAAATTTATTTTTATTATGCATACAGTAATTACTACATGCACAACTTTTTACTTTCGAGTTATTATTTTGGGAATTTTGTAAAAACATATCCGACCAGCGAATTTACAGAAGAAGCTCTTTTTATGAGTGGCTATTCTGATTATAAAAGTTCGCCTGTATATTCATTGGACCAGTCAGATACCTATACCGCAATTGATAATCTTCAACTATTTATGAGTACATATCCACAATCAGCATTAGTTGATTCATGCGATGGCTTGATTTTGGAGTTAAGGTCGAAATTAGAAAAAAAAGGATTTGAGAATGCTTTCCTATACTATCGGTTAGGAGAATATAAATCAGCAGCAATTGCCTTTAAAGATGTTTTAAAAGATTTTCCGGAATCGGCTCATAAAGAAGAAGTATTATATTGGATGCTTGTTACTAAATTCGAAGTTGCATCTAAAAGTATAGAATCAAAAAAGAAAGAACGTTACGAGGAAACGATTAACGCCTATTATAAATTTGTTGATTCCTACCCTGAAAGTAGGAGAGTTCAAAGTGCAGAAAGATATTTTAAACTTTCAATTAAATATTTAGATTCATTAAATTCGTAAAAAAAACATAAATAATGCCTGTAAATTTCAAAGCTTCAACCGCAACGCGCACAACAGTTACCAGAAATACAATTGATCTGGAAAAAGAGACCGGAAACATATACGAAAGTATAGCTATTATGGCTAAGAGGGCGAATCAGATCAATCTTGAATTAAAAGAAGAACTTCTTAGAAAGTTGGAAGAATTTGCTCCAACTACTGATAATTTAGAAGAAATCTTTGAAAATCGCGAGCAAATCGAGATTTCAAAGTTTTACGAAAAATTACCAAAACCTCAAAACATTGCTATTCACGAGCTTCTTGAAGAAGAGATATATTTCCGTGTTCCGGAACAAGAGGATGTAAGTAGTGATGATAAAAAAGAGGATAAGTAAATTTTAGCCGTATTCTATGGCGCTGAATAACAAAAAAATACTACTTGGAGTAACCGGTAGCATCGCTGCTTATAAAGCAGCGTTTCTGGTTCGATTGATGGTTAAATCCGGGGCTGAGGTTAAAGTGATTATGACCAAAGCTGCCGAAGAATTTATTGGAGTCGTTACTTTATCCACCTTATCAAAAAACCCGGTTTATATCGATTTTGTAAAGCCTGATAAATCGGGAAGATGGAATAACCATGTAGAATTAGGAAATTGGGCTGATTTGATGATCGTTGCCCCGGCAAGTGCAAATACAATAGCTAAAATGGCTAATGGAATTTGCGATAATTTATTATTAGCCACTTATTTGTCTGCACGTTGCCCTGTTATTTTTGCACCCGCCATGGATCTCGATATGTATAGTCATCCTGCAACAGCTGCTAACATTCAAAAACTGATAGAGCACAATAATGAAATGATCCATCCGGGAGATGGTGAATTGGCAAGCGGTTTAATAGGTGAAGGCAGAATGGCCGAACCCGAAGAAATAGTAGAATATATTGATCGTTCGTTTTCAGGAACCGATGACCTTGTGGGTAAAAGTTTTCTGGTAACTGCAGGGCCAACTTACGAGAAAATCGATCCGGTTCGTTTTATTGGCAATCATTCTTCCGGAAAAATGGGATTTGAAATAGCCGAAAGCATTGCAGCTAATGGGGGCGAAGTTACCTTGGTTTCAGGGCCTTCAAAATTAGAAGTAAGGCATCCTAATATTAAGTTAATAAAAGTCGAAACAGCTTCTGAAATGTATAAGAAATGTCTCGAAAATTTTGGATTTGTTGATGGAGCCATAATGACTGCAGCTGTTGCCGATTATCGACCTTCAAAATCTTCGGATAGTAAAATTAAAAAGCAAAAGCAAAGCATTACGATTAACCTGGAACCTACACAGGATATATTAGCCAGTTTAGGAAAGATCAAAGAGCAACAGTTTTTAGTTGGGTTTGCATTGGAAACAGATAATGAAATTAAAAATGCAAAGAAAAAACTAAAGTCTAAAAACGCTGATTTAATTGTATTAAACTCATTAAATGTTGAAGGTTCGGGCTTTAACGTTGATACCAACAAAGTGTGGTTGGTTGAAAAGGACGAAATTACAGAGATGGAATTGATGCCCAAATCTGAAGTGGCTAAGGTAATTGTACGAAAGATCATAGAAGAGCTGATATAATCAAAAAATTCACATTTTCATATAAAGCTCAATAACAAATCATCGAAAATACCGTTTTATAGTGTTGATAAAATCAGTGCTTAAATGTATAAATATAAGCGCTTGGGTATTTTTGATTTTCTTAGATTACATTAGCTTTGGTCACAATAAAAAATCAGCATGAAGAATAAGTTAACGGTATTGTTTTCTCTTATTTTATTATTGCTTCTTTCTCCGGTTTACAGTCAGGAGTTAAGATGCAATGTAACCGTAAATACAGCTCAACAACAACAAACTACAGTTACACGTGTTTTCGAATCAATGAGAAATGATATTCGAGATTTTATGAATAGCAGAAAATGGACCAGCGATGAATTCAGCTCAACCGAAAAAATTGTTTGTGATATTTACATCAATATCATAAACCAAACAGGAACATCAAAATATGTGGCCACTATTCAGGTAAATTCCTCAAGACCGGTTTTTAATAGTGGCTATAATAGTCCTATACTCAGCATTAAGGATAATGAATTTGAATTTGAATATGTGGAGAATACACCCATGAACTTTTCACCTGATCAGCATCGAAATAATTTAACCTCTGTATTGGCATTTTATGCTTATATAATTATCGGATACGATTACGATACGTTCAGTAAAAACGGAGGAAGTACTTATTTTTCGATGGCAAAACAAATTGTAAACAATGCGCAAAGTGCTCCTCAAAGTGGATGGCGTGCAACTGAATCGGATCAAAACAGATACTGGATCGCAGAAAATATATTGAATAGTGCTTTTCAACCTTTTAGGGATTGCATGTACCAGTATCACAGGCAAGGGTTAGACAATATGTATAACGACCCTATTAATAGTCGCCAAAATATTACAGAAGGTATTGAAAAACTGAAAAGAGTACATCAAACAAATCCAACCTCTTATACAATGCAGATATTTTTTCAGGCTAAGGCTGATGAGGTTGTTGGGATATATTCCAATGCACAGCCCATGGAAAAATCAAAAGTATTTGATATTCTACAGCTCATTGATCCTGGGAATTTTCAAAAGTACAACAAGCTTAAAAATTGAATGTTATCGCGATTGCACATTAAAAATTTTGGTTTAATTGATCAAATTGATCAATCTTTTCAGCCTGGATTAAATACAATTACCGGGGAAACAGGGGCTGGAAAATCAATGATTATTGGTGCGCTAGGACTTATTTTAGGCGGTAGGGCAGATGCAAAAGCTTTAAGAGATCAATCCCAAAAATGTATTTTGGAAGCTGAGTTCAAAGTTGAAAAATCTTTAGAATACTTTTTTAAGCAAAACGATTTAGAATGGGAAAGCCCTTTGGTCATTCGTCGGGAGATATCACTTCAGGGTCGTTCGCGCGCATTTATTAATGATTCACCGGTTAAATTAGATTTGCTTAAGAAATTGTATGCTGAATTAATCGACATTCATACACAAGAGCAAACTTTAAAAATTAATTTCCCGGAATATCAGCTTCATTTGCTCGATCTGTATGCCAATTGCGAAAAGGATCTTTTGAAATATCAAAAGATATTTTCAAATTATCAGCGACTGAATGCTGAATTGGTTGCGTTTGAAAAAAAGATAGAAAAAGACAAAGCCACTTTTGATTATTTAAATTTTCAATTAAAAGAACTCACCGAGGCTGGATTTAAATCGGGCGAAATTGCAGAGCTGGAACAGAATCGAGAGCTATTGGCGAATCGGGATGCCATTAAGCAGGCAATTGGAAAAGGCAAATATATTCTTGCTGATAATGAAAATAATGTAACTGAGAATCTTCATGCTTTAAGTACTGAATTTGAGAAAATAAAGGAAGTATCAGACTGGCTTAAAGATTATTATGAACGATTGATTCAGGTTTATAACGAAATAAAAGACATCTCTTACGAATTTGATCAGCGTTCCGAAGAATTTGAGATGGATAATGGTGAATTGGAAGAAATTGAGCAACGATTAAGTACCTATTACCGCCTTGAGAATAAATACAAACTTAAAGGAGATGATTCTCTCATAAAATTAAGGGATGATTTAGCATTAAAGTTAGGCGGGATTGAAAATTATGATACAGATCTGATTGCTAAGAAAGAATCGGTTACCGTTGAATTGGAAAAATTAATTCTGGCAGGAAAAAAGCTAAATATAAACAGGAAAAACTCTGCTCCGGAGTTTGAGAATCAAATTGAAAAGAATCTTAGACTGTTGGGTATTGCCTATCCAAAAGTTAAATTCGAGTTTGAAAAATTTGAAAAACCGGAGGAAACAGGACTTTTCAGAGTAGAATTGAAATTTTCTTCTAATCCGGATTCAATAATAGATAGCATTGAAACGGTTGCATCGGGTGGAGAAAAATCGAGATTAATGCTGGTAATGAAGTCGATTCTTGGGCATAAATTAAATATTAAATCAATTGTGTTTGATGAGATCGATAGTGGAATCTCGGGTGAGGTGGCTTTACGAACTGGTGATTTGTTAGAAAAACTTGCTAAAGACACACAGGTGATAAGCATTACGCATTTATCGCAAGTTGCCTGCAAAGGAGCCAATCATTATAAGGTGAGTAAAATTGTAGTAAACGGAAAGACAAAAATCAGGATTTCGTTACTTGATCGTGAACAAAGAATTAATGAATTAGCCGAAATGATCAGTGGGAAGGAAATCACGGATGCAGCACGTAAAACAGCGAATGAATTATTAACCTAAGCAGGTACTGCTTTGAAAGTAACACAATAATGTGTTCCATTGTCAATTGTTCTTTCAATTTTACCTCCAAGCTGTTCAGATAAATTAAAGATAAGTTCCAGGCCAATTGAGTTTGAATTAAAACTGCTGCTGTTTTCATCAAAGCCTATTCCCTTGTCTCCTATCTGAAGTTTGTATTCGTGATTGGTTTGGTTAAAATGAAGATAAATATTTTTGTTTTTCACCCCTTTAAAAGCATATTTTATTGAATTAGAAACAACCTCGTTTATCAATAATCCCAATGGGTGAAGCGTATCCAGGTCAAGATGATCAACATCGATTTTAACATCAAAATTTATATTTTCTTTAATGTCATATGCAGAAACAAGATTTGTTATTAATTGTGTTAGATAGGTGTTTACATCGATCATAGAAAAATCCCTGGAAAGATATAACTGATCGTGTAAAAGTGCCATGGCGGTTATTTTACTTTGTAGATCAAGAAATGAGCCTTGAACGCTTTTTGGTGATTTTCGTGCCTGAAACCGCAACAGACTATTAATAATTTGAAGATTATTTTTTACCCTATGATGTATTTCTTTTAATAGTATTTCTTTTTCCTTTTTCGATATTAAGGTCTGATGATATTCTTCGTTGATCTCATAAAGTTCCTGGTTTTTACTTGCCAGTTTATTTTTAAAGCTTATTTCGCGTTTATACCGGATGTACAGAATTATAATAAATATGATGATTATGATCAATCCGGAAACAACCAGGTTATTGAGGATTTGATTAAATTTTAATTTATCTGAAACAGCTTTCAGTTCAAGCTCTTTTAAAGCCGCTTCTTTGTTTCTCGATTCCTGGAGGTATTCTTCCTCTACCACAGAGAATTTTCTTCTGGTTTCATTCGTATTGTATTTGTTATTCAACAATCTGTACTGACTTAAATAAACAAAGGCTTTTTCATAGTCGCTATTGCTTGAATAAAACTTAGATAACAATTTTGCAACACGCATTTGTAAATCGACCATTTCGCGTTTCGAGGAATAATTATAAGACCTTATCAATGCCATTTCGGCTTTTGAAGGGTCATTTGTATCCATATAATATTTCCCAATTACATAGAGTATTTCTGCAATACCGGAAGAATCTTCAATAACTCTATAGATATCAAATGAGATATCCATGTAGTATTTTGCACTATCTGTCATACCCAAATCAAGGTAGAGATTTGATATATTTATCATTGAGAACGCAATACCATCAACCTCATTAATTTCTTGATAAAGAGACAAGGCTTCCTTATTTTCTTTTAACGCTAGTTCAAGTTCATTTTTTTGTGTAGCAATTTCGCCAAGGTTTATTTTTATAGTTGCGATTCCTGATTTGTTATCAAGTCTTTCGAAATAATCCATTGCTAACAGATAATAATCTTCGGCTCGTTTATGTCTTTCCTGATCGAGATATAAATTACCAATATTCAGGTAAATAGTGGCAATGCCCAGACTATCCTTTAACTCTTCCTGAATATTCAAAACGGTGTGAAAATTCTTTAATGCTAGATGTGTTGCACCCTGAATATCGTTTACAATACCTAAGTTGTTATAAACATTCGATTCAAACAACTTAACCCTGTCTGAAAATAAATTAACATTCAAATAGTTAAAGTATTCAATCGCTAACAAATAATTTTTTTTAGCCTCATTAAAATCCCCTTTTTGGAATTCCATGTTTCCTCGTTGAGAATATAAATATGCAATACTGGTATCTGCGCTTATTTCACTCGCATAGTTCATTCCTAATTCAAAAAAATGATCGAAAGCCAAATAATCTCTCTCTTCCAGGAATCCAGGCAATTGTCGTTCTACATTCAAAAGTGCAGCATGACTATTATCCAACGATTTTAAGATGTCTTCTATAGAATCTATATTAGATTGACCTTGAATAAGGCCTGAATAAAACACAGACGCTAGGCTTATCCCCAAAAAGATTAATATTCCCTTTATTCGTATTAAAGACATAGACAATTTATAATCATTAAGGGTTTTTACGCTCAAGAATTCATTATGTTTTGTTGGATTTAGGTAAGTCTATCAGTAAAACAGTTTGAGTTTATAAAAATAACAAATATTTCAGGTTAAATACAGAATTTATACCGGTTGAGCAGGGTTAGTAAAAGTTTTGACTAAAATGTATCTGAATGTTTATATTCGCATTAATATGGAGAAAACTAAGAATGAAAAACTAAAAGATCTGTTAAGCCATGTACACAAATGGCCAACGCATTATAATTTTAAATTTATTTATAAATCAGATTCACAAATATTGCAGCAGCTAAAATCACTTTTCCCTGCTGAAACTGAATTCAAACTAAAACATTCGAACAAAAAGAATTACGAAAGTCTTAATGTTATTTATATGGCTGCTAGTGCCGAAGAGGTTTTAAACCTTAATAATAAGGCATCTGAAATTAAAGGAGTTATTTCGCTTTGATGGAGATTTTAAAATTTTTAAGCAAAGCGCTTTGGATAACGATCATAGTATTCGCCTTTTACTGGGTTGCCAAATACATTTATTTAAAGTTAAAACCGGTTAAACATCCGTTTTTCTATTTTCACTATATCGAAAAGGATATGGGCGTGTGGAAAGTTAAAATTGAAGCCCCATATGATGATTTTGAACTGGATATTGAAATTATTAGTGAGAATAAATTGCTCACCAAAAAAAATGCCCGCCTAAAAGCGGGCATGAATAATATTTCTATAAAATCGCCTGATCTAGAGTCTGATTTACCGGCAATTCTTAAAATTAATTCAGCAGATCAAAAATTGGAACGAAAAGTTTAAACCTTTGTATTTGGTTTAGATTCCTTTTTTCGTTCAACCGTAATTTTTATCTCATCCTTTTTCTCGTTGTAATCAATTTTTAAAATATCACCCTCCTTAACTTGAGAGTTGATAATTTCTTCTGCAACAGGATCTTCAATATATCGCTGAATTGCTCTTTTTAACGGACGTGCACCATACTTGGGATCATATCCTTTTTCAGCTACGTAGAGTTTGGCTTTTTTACTCAGTTTCAGATTATAACCCAGTTGTTCGGTACGAGTAAATAATTTATTGAGTTCAATATCGATGATCTTAAGTAAGTCCTCTTTTTCGAGCGAACGAAATAATACAAGGTCATCAATCCGGTTTAAAAATTCCGGAGCAAAAGATCGTTTTAACGCATTTTCGATAATCGCTTGCTGATCCTTTTCTTTATCCGCAAGTTTCGATTTAGTACTAAACCCGACACCTGTTCCAAAATCAGCTAATTTTCTTGCGCCAATATTCGAAGTCATAATAATTATTGTATTTCTAAAATCGATCTTACGACCAAGTGAGTCGGTCATTTGACCATCGTCAAGTGCCTGTAATAAGAGATTAAAAACATCGGGATGCGCTTTTTCTATTTCGTCGAGCAAAACAATACAGTAGGGTCTTCTTCTCACTTTTTCGGTAAGCTGCCCGCCTTCTTCGTAACCGACATATCCGGGAGGCGCTCCGATCAACCTTGAAATGGCAAATTTCTCCATGTATTCGCTCATATCAATTCTTACCAGGGCATCCTGCGAATCAAACATATAACGCGCCAACTCTTTAGCAAATTCAGTTTTACCAACTCCGGTCGGACCAAGAAAAATAAATGTTCCGATTGGTTTATCGGGATCTTTTAAACCTGTACGGTTTCTCTTAATGGCTTTTACAACCTTTTTTATGGCCTCATCCTGACCGATTACCTTTAACATAAGGTCTTGATCCATTCTGGCCAGTTTGCCCGATTCTTTTTCAGCTATTCGCATCACCGGAATACCGGTCATCATTGCAACGGTTTCTGCCACATGATCTTCGGTAACACTAATTCTATTGAGCTTCGATTCTTCTTCCCATTTGCCTTTTGCCTGTGCCAACTGGTTATTCAATTGTTTTTCGGTATCTCGCAGTTGAGCAGCTTTTTCGTATTGCTGGCTTTTTACAACTTCATTTTTAAGCTGTTTAATTTCTTCAATTTTAAACTCAATGTCTATTATTTCTTTAGGAACGTTCATATATTTAATATGAACACGAGAGCCGGCTTCATCCAGCGCATCAATTGCTTTATCCGGTAAATGCCGGTCAGAGATATATCTCATGGTAAGCTTCACACAAGCTTCAATCGCTTCGGGTGTGTAATTTACTAAATGGTGATCTTCATATTTATCTTTGATATTATTCAATATCTCGATCGTTTCCTCATAGTTTGTAGGTTCGATCAAAACCTTTTGGAAGCGTCTTTCGAGTGCGCCATCTTTTTCAATATACTGGCGATATTCGTCGAGTGTAGTTGCACCGATACATTGAATTTCCCCCCTCGACAAAGCAGGTTTAAACATGTTAGATGCATCAAGTGAACCTGAGGCACCACCAGCTCCAACAATGGTATGGATCTCATCAATAAAAAGAATAACATCAGGCGATTTTTCCAACTCGTTCATCACCGCTTTCATCCGTTCTTCAAATTGTCCACGGTATTTTGTTCCGGCCACCATCGAAGCCATATCCAAAGCGATAATCCGCTTATTAAAAAGCACACGAGCAACTTGCCTGTTGATAATTCTTAATGCCAAACCTTCAGCAATTGCAGATTTTCCAACTCCAGGTTCGCCAATAAGTACCGGGTTATTTTTCTTTCTGCGACTTAATACTTGCGATACCCTTTCTATTTCTTTAGTTCTGCCAACAATGGGATCCAATTTCCCATCTTCCGCCATTTTTGTCAGGTCTCTTCCAAAATTATCGAGTACCGGAGTAGTCGATTTAGATTCCTTTACTTTTCTCTGTCCGCCGGGAAAATCTCCGCCTCCTTGCTCCAATGGATTATCTTCGGGTGGTAAACCTGTTTGGCTTTTAAAATCACTTTCTTCCATATTCAATACCAGATATTCGTTTTTCGCATGAATATACTCTACATCCATACGTCTAAAAATGCCTGAAATCACATTATTTCTGTCTTTGATAATGGCCAATAAAAGATGCCCGGTATCAATAACACTGCTTTTAAATTCTTTAGCTACCAGGTAGGTGATCTTTAAAACCCGTTCTGCTTGTTTAACCATCGGTATATTTTGATTTTGACGAACAGATGATTCTCCGGTAGGGATAGCACTCTCTATGCTTGCTCTTAAGCGTTCTAAATCAACATCTAAGCTTAATAATATTTTAACAGCAGTCCCTTTCCCTTCTCTTATTAATCCAAGTGTGAGATGTTCTAAACCAACATACTCATGACCTAGTCTCAGGGCTTCTTCTCTACTGTAATTTATAACTTCTTTTACACGGGGTGAAAAATTGACTTCCATAATTATTCCTCCATTATTTTCAAACTAATAATCAAACTCTAAATTAGAGCATTATCTACATATATCAAATTTATCGTTTGATATAAATAAAACAACCTTTTATTCCCATCTTTATTCACATTTCATCGGTGTAATTTGTGAATAAAAACAGTGTAAATTATCTTAAAAATTAAGTAATTTCACGATCTTCAATTGCAAATATTATGCAATAAAAAATAATAGGAATTTATGGCAGAGAACGAGAGAATAATACAGATAAATATTGAAGATGAAATGCGGTCAGCTTACATCGATTATTCGATGTCGGTTATTGTTTCACGGGCCTTACCCGATGTACGTGACGGACTAAAACCGGTACACCGCAGGGTGTTGTATGGAATGCTGGACCTTGGAGTCTTATCGAACAGGGCGTATAAAAAATCCGCCCGTATTGTTGGGGAAGTGCTGGGTAAGTATCACCCACATGGCGATTCGTCGGTTTATGACACGATGGTCAGAATGGCACAGGATTGGTCATTGCGTTATCCTTTGGTCGACGGACAAGGTAATTTCGGCTCTGTTGATGGTGATAGCCCGGCCGCAATGCGTTATACTGAAGCGCGATTAAGAAAAATTGCCGAAGAAATGTTGTCTGATCTTGATAAAGACACCGTTGATTTTAGGCCAAACTTTGATGAGTCTCTTAGAGAACCTGAAGTTCTGCCAGCCAGGATACCTAACTTATTGGTAAACGGATCAAGCGGAATAGCTGTGGGTATGGCTACCAATATGCCACCACATAATTTAAGAGAGGTAATTTCAGCAACCATAGCCTATATCGAGAATAATGATATTGAAATGGATGGATTGCTGGAGCACGTTAAAGCACCTGATTTTCCTACAGGAGGAATTATTTATGGCTACGAGGGCGTGAAACAGGCTTTGGAAACCGGAAGGGGAAGAATTGTGATGCGTGCCAAGGCAACTATCGAAGAGATAAGAGAGGGAAAAGAAGCAATTATTGTTACTGAGATTCCTTATCAGGTGAATAAAGCCGACATGATCAAGAAAACGGCTGATCTGGTAAATGATAAAAAAATTGAAGGCATAAGTGATATTCGCGATGAGTCGGATAGACAGGGAATGCGAATCGTTTATGAATTAAAACGCGATGCAATTCCTAACGTTGTTCTAAATAAATTATTTAAGAATACAGCATTACAAACATCTTTTTCGGTAAATAATATTGCACTTGTTAAGGGTAAGCCTGAAGCGCTTAACCTTAAAGACATGATAGTTCATTTTGTTGATCACCGACACGATGTTGTGGTTAGACGCACGCAATTTGAGCTTAGAAAAGCAGAAGAAAGAGCTCATATTTTAGAAGGATTATTGATCGCTCTTGATAATCTTGACGAAGTAATTGCACTGATCAGAGGTTCTCAAACTCCTGAAGAGGCAAGAATTGGTTTAATGGACCGATTCAAGCTTTCTGAAGTTCAGGCCAGGGCCATACTCGATATGCGATTACAAAAATTAACCGGTCTTGAACGAAATAAAATTAAGGATGAGCATGCTCAATTGATGGAACTGATTGAAAAATTGAGAACCATTCTTGGTAACGAGTCGATGCGAATGGAGATTATTAAAGATGAACTTCATGAAATAGACAATAAATACGGTGATGATCGCAAAACACAAATAGAATATGCATCAGCAGATTTTCGAATAGAAGATATGATCCCGAATGAGAAGGTGGTTATTACCATTTCGCATTTGGGTTATATGAAACGAACTTCGTTGGCAGAATATAAGTTGCAGAATAGGGGAGGAACAGGATCCCGTGGAAGTAAAACACGTGATGAAGATTTTCTGGAACACATGTTTGTAGCCAATAACCACAATTACTTGTTAATATTTACAAAACAAGGTAAATGTTTTTGGATGCGCGTTTTTGAGATTCCTGAAGGGTCTAAAACAGCTAAAGGAAGGGCAATAATTAATCTTTTAAACATCAGCCCTGATGATAAGGTGATGGCTTATATTAATGTTCTTGATCTGAAGGATGAGGATTACATCAATAATAACTATCTGGTAATGTGTACCAAAAAAGGGGTGATCAAAAAGACCTCTCTTGAGGCTTATTCGCGCCCACGTCAAAACGGAATTAATGCAATAAGTATTCGCGAAGGCGATCAGTTACTTGAGGCTAAACTTACAACCGGTAATGATGAAATTGTTATGGCTGTTAAATCAGGACGAGCAATCAGGTTTAACGAAAGTAAAGTTCGTCCAATGGGACGAAATGCAGCTGGAGTGCGTGGAATTCGATTAAGAGATGAGCAGGATGAAGTAATTGGTATGGTTTGTGTCGAGGATACCGAAACAGATATTTTGGTGGTTTCTAAAAATGGATATGGAAAGCGTTCTAAATTAGTAGATTATAGAATGACCAACCGGGGAGGAAAAGGGGTAAAAACCCTATCGATCACCGAAAAAACCGGAAGTTTAATAGCCATTAAAAATGTGAATGACGATAACGAACTGATGATCATTAACGAAGCTGGGGTGGTTATTCGATTAGACATGAGTAATTTAAGAACAATGGGAAGGGCTACACAAGGTGTTAGACTGATTAATTTAAAAGGAGACAATCAGATTGCCGCTGTAGCCAAGGTCGAAAAAGAAGGTGATGAAGAGGTTGAAGATTTAAATGGAGATTCTGATAGTGATACAAATTCGGACGAGAACCCTAAAAATGATGAAAATCAAGAAAACTCTGAGAATTAATTATTAATTTTGGATCAATCAAAAAACTATATAAAATGAAGAAGATAAGTTTAATTGTTTTATTACTCCTTACAGTAACAATTGTAAATGCGCAAAGTAGTAAAGTAAATTCGGCATATGCTAGTTATACCCACGCAACAAATGATTTGCAATCAGGTGATATTGAAGCAGCAATAATAAGCTTAGGTGAAGCTGCAGAATATATTGAGCCCACAATAACCAATGAAAAAACAATGGTGAAATCTAAAACCTGGCGTTATCGTGGGAATATTTATTCCATGATCGCAGGTATCGAATCGATGAGGGCAGACTATCCGGATGCAACTGAAAAAGCGATAGAGTCTTACAGTAAAGCAATGGAATTGGATACTAAGGGCAGCTATAAAGATGAAATTACTCAATCAATAGTTGTTATGTATAATTCTAGCTTAAACGAGGGTATAGATGCTTACACCGCCCAGGATTACGAAAAAGCTATTGGATATTTCCAAACGAACATTGAGTTATATGAAATTATTGGTATGGTAGATACCATGGGTATTTATAATATGGCAATTAGTGCTGATTTGGGAGGTAATGCTGATGTTGCAATAGAAAATTTTACGAAATGTGCAGAAATGGGTTATGAAGCGGAATACAGCTATAATAAATTGATTGTTTTGTTAAATGACCAGGAAAAATACGATGAAGCACTGGCCGTTTCAAAGCAGGCACGTGAGCAGTTTCCTCAAAGTCAAGGGATAATTATCGCACAATTAAATGTATATCTTAATGCTGATAAGTATGAAGAAGCTGAAAGAGATCTCGAACAAGCAGCCAACAAAAATCCAGATGATGCGAATATGTGGTTTGCTTTAGGAGTGGTTAAAGAAAACCTTAAAAAAAGTGAGGAAGCAGCAGCAGCTTACAAGAAGTCTTTGGAAATAGACCCTGACTTTTATAATTCTAATATGAACCTGGCAATACTATATTTTACAAAAGCTTCGGATTTGATAAACGTCGCAAACGAAATTCCTGTAAATGAGATTGAAAAATATGATGCTGCTAAAGCTGATGCCATGGAAGTTTTAAAGAAAGCAATTCCTTATTTTGAGAAATCAAATGAATTAAAACCGGGAAATAAAAATGTATTGCTTGATTTAAAAGAAGCTTATGGTCAATTAAACGATACCGAGAATTATAACCGTATCAAAAAAATTCTTGATAATTTGTAATGTTTAAGAATTAAAAAATTTAAAGGGATGCAAACGCATCCCTTTTTTTTTGATTTTGAAATATTAATTTTGAATCGACATTACATCTTAAGTATCGATTTACTCGTAAAATAGCTATCCCCAATAAATAAACGCAAGAAATAAACCCCGTTTTCAAGATGGCCTAAATTCAATTCGAATTGTCTGTTATTATTTGAATTTGTACCGTTAAGGATCACTTGTCCTAAGGCATTGATTAACTCGTAACGATCAGTATTTTCGGTAGTTACGATGGTTAAATGATCATGAACCGGATTTGGGTAAATACTTGATATGATTTGGTTCTCTTGAATTCCGGTAAGTGTACATGGGGTTTTTAACGATTGAAAAAGATTATAGATCCCGGTCATGGAAGGCAAAACACAAGCGCCATGCGAAAACGGACCTGCATTGACCGTATCCACATTTTCCGCTCCGTTTGTTGTCATATAATCAAAGGCTTTTATAGAATTATCGAATGTGACTTGTTCATCTTCTGTACAATAGTACATGGTTATCGGTCGC
>Ga0164315_10001564_pt1 | contig 17183 bp, 42 predicted proteins | sample GuaBasSedimGuay6_FD_113737 | JGI IMG/M metagenome (GOLD analysis project Ga0164315, IMG submission 113737) | Subseafloor sediment microbial communities from Guaymas Basin, Gulf of California, Mexico - Guay6, Core 4569-2, 0-3 cm | ecosystem: Environmental > Aquatic > Marine > Hydrothermal vents...
AAATGAAGGATGTTCTTTTTGCGGGCACAATGACTTTACCATCAGTCCAGACACTAAAATTAGCCCCATGAACCTTGAGTAATACAATCCATTCTTCCTTATCAAACCCTTGTCTGATAATCTGATTGATTGTCTTACTTCTGTATGAGTTATCAATACTTGGATACTTTTTAAATTCGAACATATTCACCTCTATAAATATCTATTATCCCATGATCTTATTAACACAGGAACCAAATCATCTTCCTTATACAGATCCCTTTGTATTGGATTTTTACTTTTAGGGAACTGAACCAACACAGAATAAAGGTAAGTGCTGTGTATAACACCACAATCTTTATCTTTGTTCTGTTTAGAATATACTATATCACCTTTCTTAAACATAGTCAACCTCAAGCAACAACAAGAATAGCAACCATACAAATAAACCCAACAATAGAACATATAGCATTAAACTGATTAATTTGTTTAGTGTATTCATAGTCTTTTAAACATATCACTGTATTACCACCACAAACAAAAGAAACAGCCATACCTAACATTAATAGTTTCATTCTGTACCTACCCTGTAGTATTTCTCAATCATCTTTAATAAACAATCCTGACATATGTCACATTTGATATGGTATTCATCACCAAATACAGATGAATAACCACCAACAAAGTTGACTGTATGAAACTCCTGTAAATCAAATGAATTATCAAATGTTTCTTTACAAACATCACATGTTATACTATCAACTTTCAATACTGTCTGTATTTCTGATATATAGTTCTTCATATCACACCTCTATAATAAGATTCATATCAAAATCCTTATTTAATGCATGTCTATGATAACCATAAGGATTACATACAACTTTGGTATCATATAAATTCATATCAATACTATCATGCGTATGTCCACATATCCAGTATTCTGGTGAATACTCTTCAATCATATCATCATAGTTGTTAGCAAAACATTCATTGATGTCTGATTTCTGGAATTCTGGTGATATACATTTCATTGATGGCATGTTATGAGAGATACAGATTACTCTTTCATCTTTATATTTTTTTAGGGAGTCCTCAAAGAATTTCATTGTTTTCCTACCCCACTGCATCCCAGCATCAGCGGTCATTATATCATATACAACAGTGAAATCAGTAAGGCATCTCATATGATATGATGTTATACCTGTATTCCAGTATGCAGTCCCACCAATAAAGACAATATCATCAATTTTGATTATTGCATCATTCAATACAATGACATTCTTGAATTGATGTGATTTCAGTTCTTCGTCAATGTATGTTTTTGTTGCATGGTAATATTCATGATTGCCTGGTATAAACAACACAGGTTTATTAACCTCTTTGTCTATTTTGTGTAAGCATCTCATACAACTGTTAGAATCAGATACATCACCGGCAATCACTAATATATCATAATCACCTGATACAAACTCAGGGATCATGTAAATGTTACCAAATTCAAGATGTAGATCTGATATTACTTTAATTTTCATAATTTTGTCCTTAATAGAAATGAATGGTGAACCTCGGCCAAGAAAAGAGTTCGTTTACTTTCCTCACATGAATATATGGGGTGATCAAACCCCTAAGTCTAGCAGTGTTAAGGTAGATGACACCTGTCAGGTTACTCTACCATAGAATGTATCCCTCTTATTCAGCATTCACTAGTTTACATACCATACATAAAGTCTGGATCTTTCAATATTCTGGTAAGATAATCTTGTTCAATACCACCAGATAATCTCTCTTTCACCTGTATCATACAAGTTTTGTGATACTTGTAATAATCCTTTAACTCAGTTTCTAAGGTATCACAATCTTCTTTTGAACCAACAAACAAACAAACACCATTTCTCAATAATTCATACATAATTAGTCCTTTTGTTTGTATTTAACGATATCACTGATCATTCCAAGATTATATATAAATCTGGCCAAATCTATTATATTGGTGTTCCTTACTGATCTATAACAATGAGAGTCAATCATATTTATTGCTCTCATATAACTAAGAATAAGACCAAGATCTTCTTTAGAGTGTATTCTTTCCATGATATAGTCCTTTTTAGAAGTGTAATAGTACACCCTGATATAGATACCTATCAGGGTTTCCTTGTGAACCTCATCACCATTGAGTGGATTGTCTTTCACCCTGTAGTCCTTATCAAGATCATAGTCTCTACTACAGGGTGTCCATTTTCTTACACCAGAGTTCCCTTACAACAGAAGCGGGGAACCTTATAGACATGATTAGTATCTTTCACCATGTCAAGATGTTACTGTTACACAAATCTATTCATTTCTTATCCTCTGTGTTGAAGATTGTTTTGGAATTCAGTTTCATTTCATCATTGAGAATACTATAACAACCCTTGAACTTAAAGTCAAGGACTAAAGGAGAAGTGGGGAACGATCTGACATTCCTTGTCTGTCACTTTACAGACTTACCATCCATCAGTTACTTATAAAGTGTTTCACTGATGCACACTTTCCTTCATCATTGAAAACATTATAACATATTCTCAGGGAGAGTCAACACTTATTTTCAGATTAACTCAAATTTGATTGGTGTTACTTGTCTGTATCCTGCACTTTTCAGTGCAAATCCAATGTTATCTCTTCCTACTGGATTAGAACTTACAACTATAACATTTTTAAAGGTAATGTCAAGAGAAATACAGTATTTGATGAAGTCATACCCTGTTTTTTCTTCACCAAGATCATGATCCAGATACAGAACATCATATTTCTCTTGAAATGCAGATGTGCATGCAGTCCTGAAATTCCTACAGGTTTTGGTTACATCAGCACTTCTCATGTCATCTACAAGTAATGTTCTCATTTTATTCACCATTTATTTGATTTGAGTCAACATCTATAATAAACTTACAAGCTTTTATCAAATCATCTTTCTCTTCTTGAAATAGTTTATTTAATGAATCACTAACTCTTTTCCTATCCTCAACAACAGCATTACTAACGATAGGTGAGTATATTGATACAATATCATATTTCATTTGTTTACCCAAAAGTGTTGTTTAAGTACCATTTGATTCTTCATAGTCTCAAAAGAGATATCTACATCAGAAGGTTCAAGAAACTCTATTAACATACTATACCACAGGATACAATAAGTTTCAAACTCTTTCTGTGTTATTTCTTCAAAACGTTTCTTCATATGACGACTGATTAGTTGTTTAACTTTATCATTATCATATGCTTCTTTCAATTTTATCATTTGTAGTTATTCCAATATGTTATTATGGTTTTGAACACCTAAAATACAACTTTTACTCATACCAGACATCCCAACTTGATCCAAATGCCATTGAATACTCTGACACAAGGTAGATTGCGTCATTTTCATCATCAGTTGTATCAATAGTCTCTACGATTCCATCAGTACTCATACCTTTAATTTTGAACATGTTGATCTCCATTGTTGAATGTTAGCCCATCTTGTCTTACCATCCTTATCATATATCAATTCAGTGTTAGTGTCAAGATGATATAATGCCTGAATGTCATTATCAATCCATTGCTGAATGACTTCCTCTGTTGGTTTTGGTGTACAATATACATATTCATCTTGAAATATCAGATACATTACAACTCCTATGAGACTTTTTTGAATTTTACAAAAACATTAGTATCATCAGTCTTACGAAAACAGGTGATTTCATACATACCTGGATCTACTTCTGCAGTACAATCAACATTTCTTTCATAACTATCAGGTGATACATCCTTATCTTCATTAAGTTTGATATATAGTTCTTCATCCATTGCAGATACCCACCATAGATCAGTACAGACAGAACCTATCTCAGTACCTAATATAGGTTCTTGTGGTTCATCATCATCATAGAAATTACCCACTGTAATATCATTGTTATCAACAAATACAGAAGGACATGTATTGCCTACAAATGAATGAAACATTTGTTGATCAATGTAATCATATGTAGTTGACCTGATTTCACATTCATAATTCACATAACGATTAGCATTACCTTCTGGAACCAGATCCCTTAAATCATTAGCAAACACAATCTTACCAGAAGGAATATTAAGAAACACCTTCCATGATTGAATACCACCTGACTCAGGACATATAAAGTTATCCTGTTTGTTTTTATTAATAACACTGATAGTTTGACCATCAAATATCCAATTAACATCTTTTCCACATTCACCACAAGTATCAAACCCACAAAGAGTTACAGGATTTTGTGGTGTGGGGTTGAAGGGATCACCATCATATTCAATTCCAATCCAATCAACATCAGATCTAAGACCATTCATGATCTTATCAAGGAAATACTTAATTGTCCATTTATCATCAAAAACAGACAATTCAAAATCATCTGTAGAATATCCATGATGACCATTCATATTGATCTTATACTTCCCTGATATTACATTCCTTTTGAAATCGTCTCTTATTTTCATTGTATTCCTTTGTTTGTTTGATTGTTGAGGTACACTATACAACATTTTGAATACATGTCAAGAAGATTCTTACTAACCCGTATCCGCCATTGAATACTCTGGATTCACCATCTTGCCTGCAGACGCAGGTTTCACCGTTGGGTTAATAAGAATCTATATCATATCTGATATCATAGTCTGATTTTCTTAAATGTAGTGAAATACCACCTGATTCTGCTGATCTGGATAGTCTATAATTATCTATCATACCCATATTTCTACACACTACAAGGAATTGATCTGGTGTAACCTCAGCACCATCACTGAGTATTCTTGTTATGTTCATATGTATTCTATTACATATATCAGTAAACACTGATATATCAACTTGTCTATTTCTCACATACCGAGAATCTTCTGGTCTTACAGAAACAAAATCCTCTTCTGGTCTATGTGTTGTATATTGTCTATTTATTATACTTCTAGGTATATAGGACTCTTCCCCTCTTACTTCTGTGTTACGACCAATAGCATAAGAATAGTTACCAGTAGCTACACCACCAGTGATAGAATCATTTACCTCTTGCATCCTTTGTGTAAGAATATTAGTGTATTCATTATCAGAATTGATTGTGGGTTCAGGAACCATCCCTGTACGGATAGCATAGTTATCATTGTCTATATCCTCCATACTATCACACTTTTGTCCTGTATTTTCCGGGTGAGAATGATACATATTCCTCACACCCTGAAATAATCGTGTTAAGTTCATTAAAAGCCTCCATTATTTGTACTGGTAAGTATTCTGACTCTTCAGCCATGATCCCCTGATAATAATCTATTGGATCTATCTCAGTACAATAATTGTATTCACATATTACAATCCTCATGTCATTTACATCCAATTCATTATCATAACAATGATAATTAAAAGTGTCAACATCTATAAAATATTCATCAAGATAGTCAGAATACAAGGGTTCTCCATTATATTCTTTATATGGCCTATTCTTATATCTCTGAATACTCTTTTCTTCTCGGCACTTACCACACATAGTGTAGTATTTCTCCATTGCTTCCCCACAATCACATAATTTGTGAGTACAGGATGAATATCTAGCCATATCTTCTGAATCCCATTTATCACCAAAGAAGATATCTCCATTAGACACCCAACCTTTAATATTCTCTCTATATGTAACACAATCATCATCATACATTATTATATCAGTCATTTCATACCCCTATTCTATATAGATATAGTTCATTTTCATTTGTAACAGTTAAATCAACAGTTAAATCAACAGTTATGGATACATCTGGATCATTATGGATAAGTGAGTTACGTGCCTCTAATGTCCATCCAGAAGTATGTGTTGTGTAATAATAACTTCTTTGTTCAATTATTGGTGGTGGTAAATCAATAGAATCAGACTCATCATAGAATATCTTACTATGAATGTCACTCCTGTGATCCCTTCTAAGCATTTCTTTAATCCTGAAACTACTAAATGATATGACCTTTATTCTACTAAATCTTGACTTACCACTAAACCTTTTGTATAGAGATGCAGTCAGATAATCACACATTCTATAGTTAGGACACACTATTGTAGCATGATTAATTGGATTTGTATCAAGATGTATGAGAGTATCAGTTAATAACTGATATGTCTTACCTGATCTCCTGTAATCAATTATAAATTTGATATCAGATACAGGATCATAATCATATATAGTTGGGCCTGTCATGTTATTTCTCTTTCAAATATAGCTCTTTCATCATTTGATTCAGAAGCCTTTGATATCCATAGATCTAATTCTGTTTCATCATAGATCTTTAGTGATCTACCATCATAATACCATTTACCTGTTTTACCAACCATACCACCAAGTCTATTCTTTACGCACTTCCATTTCAATTCATTCTGATAAATCATATCATCTTCATCAGCACCTTGAACCATCATTGAATCTGCTGTTGCTGGTACACCAAAAGACTCACTAATACTATTCATATCTAATTGATCAAAGTCTAGGAAAGTCCCTGCCCTGTTGATTTGAGCAACAGATACTACAGGTAATTGAAACTCAAAACCAAGAGCCCTTAACTCTTCTGATATAGCCTTACCATCCTTATACAAGTCACCAGAATTAGAACTTTCACTTTTCATTAACTGCATATAGTCACAATAGAAGATTTCAGGTAACATATCACGCATACCTAACTCTCTTAACCATATTCTAAAATCATTGACTGTTGCTTTACCTGTTGGGTATTCCTTTAGGTATAATGCACCATCACCCACATTAGACTTTATCTCTTTGATTTTCTTTACAAAGTTACCTTTCAGTGTCTTATTAATATAGATTCTGTTGATATCTAGGTTAGTTAGGTTAGCATCAAACCTCTGTGCATACATATCCTGTGACATTTCCAGACTGGCCAAACCTACTTTTACACCATTCTGTATCTGTCTGGATATGATATTACTCATTATGTTTGATTTATGACCATGCACTTTAGCAATAAACATATTGAGTGTATATGCAGGATACCCACCATTAAACATATCATCAAGTGTGGGATAATAGGTCTTAATCCTTGTATCTGTTGCAGTAAAGATCCTTTTCAACCTTTCAGACAAGTCATCAAAGTAATTCAGACCTATATCAATTTTGATATCTTTACATAAGGCATTTTCTATAAGAGTCCTGATTTGTTGTATATTATCACCAGAATCAATGAGATCAATACCATCAAGGATTGCTCTCTTGATTGCCCTATCCTTTAGATATACATTTGTCTCTTCTAAAAGCCAGTCATAGTTCTTACTGACATTGAAATCAGTACTCTCTGCATCATTGAATAAAGCAATAACATCATCTTTGATATCCTTAGATACTGAATTGATTATAATATCTCTATCAGGTAGTGATTTGTGTTCTTCTACATGTTTCTTTGTGTAGTTGAATACCTCAGACATACTTGGATCATCAAAGTATTTGTCTTCAAACACCGTTGATATGGTTAATGCATAGTTCTTATCTTGCATCATCCCTTTCAACATACACACCATCAAATACTGTTCATCTACACTCATTCATTATCCTCATATAATGGTGTTACAAGATGACCATTGTTGGCATCTCTAACTCTCTGTTTTACCCCTTCTATCATGGCATCAGAAACAGGAATGGGGATTATGTGTTCATAATCCCCATGTATGTATTTCTCATAGAATTCCTTACCATGATCTATGTTAGCAGATTCATCCTTATAATTCTTCATGTTCCAACCCCAGTTCATTAATTATATCTTCGTAACATTCTTCTTTAATAATAACACCATAGAAGCAATGTGTACAATCTATAATTTCTTTTTTATCATGCGTGTCCGGTACATGCACTAAAACTTCACATGTACCAGAACACATAGGACAAATACCAAAGTTATCTTTTATTACCAATCTGTTCAACAAACTCATCATAATCCTCAAAAGTATCTTTAATATCCTTTTTAAGTGCATCCATACTGATATTACATTTACCTAACAAGAACTTAACAGCATCAGAATCCAAGATATGTTCAAATAAACAGATAGGACACATATCTTTAGGTATTTCATACCTGAAATCACCACCATCATCATCTTCAATCATCTTTTCAAACTTCTCTTTGTCAAGATGATCTTCACAAAACACATGACCATTAACACATTCAACCATATAGGCTTCAGATAGGCACATATCCCAACCTGAAGCCTCATGACCACAAATATCACAAATAAAACTACTTGAACTACTGTTACTCACGAACCCCTTTCTTATCTTCACTTTTATCTCCTTTAATGTAAAGTACTACCTGATAACTCTTACCTTCTATATGATCAATATCATAATAAGTAGTATCATCGCTTATTATGATATTGTCATCATCATCAAAATATTCAAGGTACTGTATTAGTGTTTTCTTTTTCATATTAACACAGACATGTCCCTGTGATTATCACTTTCTCATACTCAAGATCAAGATCATCTAATACTTCAATGAGGTTTTCCATACCAACACCAAACTCTTCAATCTTATATTCTGTTGTATCAAAAGTATCATCATCACCACTGGCAATTTCATTACCTACCACCATATGAGTATCTGATGAATATCCATCCTCTTCATTTCCATAAATTTGGAATTCCGTACTAATATACATGAATTCCTGTACATGCTCATGTAAATCAGGAATATTATCCATATCCACTGTTTTACCATCTTTAAATACATACTTTAGTACATACTCTTCCCATTCAGTAGGGTATAGTTTTGTAAGAATGTTATATACAGTACTCTTATCTTTGGGTATCTTATAACCCAGCACCACAAAACTGCACGAACTTGAATTACTAACAAACCCTGTTCTAATTTTTGCCATAATATTACCTAATAGTCCCCAAAATCTTCACGATTATCATTATCTGTTTGAATATAAGAATCCCTACCAAAAAGGAATACCTTTAATGTCTCTTCATTCTCAAACATTTCTGTGTTTGCTGGTGCTGTTGATTGATGATCAATATAACTGTAACCAATACCACCACTGATATACTCAATTGTTATATTCCAAATGATTTCAGAAGTACCTGTATGATCCTTGATCACCTTGATAAGCATCTGTAACCAATCATTGTTATTTGAGTATATTGTTTGTAGATATGAGAAGATGATCTTAGATCCCACATCATTAAACTTTCCAACCTCCCATCCAAATTCAGATTGACCTAATGATGTATCAACAATAAGTTCATCAGGCACTACATAATCCAGAATTTGTGAAGAATCTTTAATAACAATGAAACTTGAACTGCTTGAATTACTAACAAACCCCTTTCTGACTTTCATTTTTCACCTTTATACCTAGTTTTCTTTTGATCTTCTTTTTATATACAGTATTAATAAGGAACCCATATCCTCTACACTCTTCACATTCAAAGTTTATGTATTCACCATCTACGAACATAACACACTCACCAGTACCATCACAGCACCAACATAATTCAAAATTCTTCTTTATACTCATAATTACACCTAAAAGTTGATATCACCAAAGGCTTCCCACAGATAAGTACCACCTTTTGGTGTTAATTTATACTTATTATTAATCAAACCATGTTCTTTGCATATTTGTTCTGATGTATGACCTTGATAATAATGAGAAGCACATTTCAAAACACCTAGATTGACAACATCCCTCTTTTGCATACTACCAAAGTTTGCATTAGCATGAACCTTTTCTATCTCTTCATCTGTTATGATATCTTGAACACTCATTCCTGTAGTTCCTCTAACATATCAATAGCTAATCCATATCCAGACCAATTATCAACACCACACGCCTCAAGACATGTCAACTTGTCATATGCATCACATAAAGTATTGTATTCTGTTTCATCTAAAAGAACTGTCTCTGTCTTATCTACTGTCTTATCTTGTACACTCATAATAATCCCATTCGTGAAAAGTAAAATTCATTTCTGGTTCCCAAAAGTACCAGTATTTCTGTTGTGTTATTAATCTAGTTATTAGGGAATTCTCTGTCCTGACCTGTACTTGGATGTTTCCATCATTATTAATCCTATACTTCCCTGTTAATTTATTCTGATTAAAGGGTATTCTACCCCTACCGGGAATACCCTCATTTATATACACATCTATTTTATTCATTATATATCAAATACCTGACAAGAGATACCTTTCTCATTACATATCTTACATTGATCTCTGAACTTGACATTTTTCTCATGATTCCAAATATCATTAACAAAGTCATCACAGTTTTCCACATCAAACCAAGTGTCAAACCCCATTTTCCATCCCTCTTCACCATCCACAAAGGAACAAGGAGAATACATACCATCTACATTGATGTATGCACTGAATGAACTTGACTCACAAGGTTCAACCATTTCAGTCATTTCTTCTCTATGTTCATGAGATTGGATACTATACAGGAACTTTTGAGCAGAACAGGAATCAAACCCAAATCTAACACCATTACTGAGACAAGTATCAACAATATCAACAAAACTTTCAATAGGTAGTGGTTCAAACCCTTCACCACGACCTTTCTTTTTCAGGGAAAGGAATACAATAGCATTGAGTTTGTCCAACCTTGGATCTTTATTGACTATGATATCCTTGAGAGTTTCATGAACTTGATCAAGATTGTCTTTATGAATACACAAATGGATGTTGACCTGATCCATACCCTTATCAGTGAGCATCTTAACAGAGTCATAACAGACATCTTTGTCATCATATCTGGATACTGCAACAGCACCACAATAATCTGCAAGTTTCTCTGCAATATCTTCTGATACATCAGCTACAGTGATGTTAGGAATGACACCATTAGTTCTGGTATATTCCATAATCTTCCAGATATCAGGATTGGCAGTACAGTTTGCATCAGCGCCATATGCGATTTGTGTTACTGTTTCGGGAAGGTTATCAAACACTCTCTTGAATGTGTCGAATGACATATTCTTACCATGAGGATTATTTGATTTGTAACAGAATTTACAAAGTTTACCTTTTGGCCCACTACATATGGTTGTTATCTCCATATCTACAATTTCTGGGCCGTATGGTGAAAATGTTGGATCGTCTTCTTTTGTTGTACCATATCTGATGAATTCACCTGAACTCTTATCAAAAATATAGTTATAATTAGGTGATTGTAACACCTTCCCTTCTGGTAAATCAACTATTAGTAGATCACCATCTTTATGTACTATTTCATCTTTCATCTTGTATTCCTATATTGAATTAACATTTCCTATTAGTATACTGTATTAATCATAAAATGTAAACTACCATTCATCACATTCTGTGAGATCTATTTTCTCACCACAGACACACTTAACAGATACACACATACCTAATGATGTAGGTGTAAACCTAAATGTGAGTCTACCACCTATAGCACCAGCATTTTCATGACTGTATTTACATACAACCCTATGTTTTTCATTCCACTTATTTAATATCTTTGTCTGGTTCTCTGTAAGGTCAAACACATTCCACCTCTTTATATATCATCAAGAAGATATCTTCTCCCATACGTTCATCCCTAAAGACACCACCCATATCATATCTTACCCAACCATCTTTAACATCCAGTATAGTTACAGAAGAAAAAGGTTTAGACCATGGGGACTTATTGATAGGCACCCATTTAGATCCTATCTTAATAGTTTCTATTACTTGTATCTTCTGTTTCTTACCTGACAACAACTTCATTATTCCTGTCAATCCATTAATCATTTATACTCCTATCATCATCCTTTATGTAGACAGTATCGCCTAACTCTCTTAATCGTGCTCTCATGTGTAGGTTGCATTCAATATTAGCACCTACCCATATACCTAAGAGGAACCATACGAACCCCATCATGGCTTTGCATCTAGTTGAATTACATTGATATCCCGAATAGGAACACATATACCTGTAAAATGTTCATCATCAGGAAACATTCTATATTTGATATTAACCATCTTCCCATCACGATTAACAACTACAAAGATTTTGTCCTTGTAGTGTTTGTGATAGGAAGATAGAGGTGATATTTTACATAATTCCATATCTTATTCCTCAAATTCTATTTGAATAGAGATACCATGTACAATATTTTGAGATTTTTATTTATATGATTCATCATCCAAAGGGCATTTTTTGTGAATCTTGAGCCTATCTTCCCAATCCCCAAGGTAATACATAGATCCCACCTTGTTTTCAGGGTGGATGCATGATGTTCCTTCGTAAATTTTCATGGTATCAGTGTAATGGTCTTTACAATAAGGACAACCATTGCATGATGTTACAATAATAACTTTATTCATTCTTTTTGGCTCCATTATACAGATATAATTACATTTGTATACATATAACTATTTCTAGGTGAAACTGTTCTTGTTTTTACTGAATATTTCATAGACCTGAAGTAATTCAGTATATCATCAATATTAAAATGTATATCCTTGTGTTGTAAATCATCAGGGATACAGTAATTAAACAACGTTTCCTGATCAATTTCACAATACCCCTGACTTTGTAAATCATGAATAATAACAGCATTGAAGTAACTATCTATCTCTTCCAATACTTCTTTCTGTAGGTTGTATTCAGCAGTAAGTGTTCTGGTTACATCTGTAGCTTTAGGTATTGTCATATTGTTCTCCTTGTTGTTTGTTTCAGTATGAGGATACTATACAACCATTCTAACCAGAAGTCAAGAGACATGATGATTACATCTGTATCTTTGGGTATTGGCTTATCTAACTCTTTACATTAATTGGTTGTATAATATATCGTCCATCAACTCGTTTCCTGCCTCTTACACCATCAGGATCACGATAATGTTCTACATGTTCAGCACACACATAAAATTTATGATCAGGATGGTGAGGCATATGTACATAATGTGTAGCATCATCAGCACACATTATACCCGGAGTTTCTTTTTCACAGAATCTACATGTATGTTTGCTCATAACTTAACCTTTTACATTTAATATTGGTTTAACATGAGCAATAGTCTCAACCAAACCTTCTTGAAGAAGCATCACCTCAAAGATATCTTTGTATGCCATTGGTGACTCATCAAGAGTTCCTGTATCAACATTAGCTACAATACCTTCCATTTCCATTCCAAACTCTTCAATATCAAGAGTTTCCTTAGCCTTGCGTCGTCCTAACACACGGCCAGCTCCATGAGAAGAGGAACAAAGAGCATCCTCGTTACCTAATCCCTTGACAATGAATGAACCATCCCGCATGTTACCAGGAATCACACCCATCATACCCTTCTCTGCATGAGTTGCACCCTTACGATGTATCCAATGAACACCATCAGTGGAGGTTGCATGGTTATGGTTGCGATTGATCATTTGATCCCACTCACCAGAACATTCAATACCAAGTTGTCTGATTGAATCTATTACCAAACTAAGCATAATCTCACGGTTTTTAAGTGCATATTCAAGACAGAAGAACATATCCTTAATATAATCAACACCATCCTGATACTCAACATCAAAACCATAACAACCTTCTGATGCTTTACCAGTAGGTGATGCTTTCTTCATATAATGAGTAGCACAACCATGACCAACACCACGAGATCCTGAATGGATAATAACCCATACCTGATTGTCATCATCAACACCAATTTCAATGAAGTGATTACCACCACCAAGAGTACCAAGTTGAAGATCACCTTGTTTTTGATTATAGATATCTTTCATTACATCAGTGCATTCACCTAAATCAAACCCTAATGAAGGAACAGGTGAAGAATGTTTATTGAACCCTACAGGGATATTACGTAAGATCTGTTTCTGAATCTTCTCAGCCTTGAATGATATATCACTGGCACTTACATTCAGTGGAAGAGCACAAACCCCACAACCTAGATCGTACCCACAGTATGCAGGAGATACCCATCCTTTAGTTTCTATTACAGCACCTATAGGTAAAGTATATCCTTGATGGGTATCAGGCATCAATGCACCACGAACAGTATGTTTATCATTCATAGCATTAATGAATTGATCTAAAGCACCATCCTCCACACTATCAATATATATCTTATGTGGTTTATCTATCTTATTTAACTGTATCATTTTTTATAACCCACCCTTTGTAATTATCTACCAATCCTTTCCTATGTCTTAATGACCCACTATAACTTAAACCTAAATCCTTCATTTTTTGTTTTATTCCACCTACATATATCATTTAATGGGTGATTTGTCAACACCAAAGAAGTAATCAATTATATTTTTAACCATTTGGGGATTAAAATACCCTTTACCTTCTGTCATGACGTGATGCATCATATCATCCTTATTGAATTGTAACACCCCTGCTATTACAGGTTGTGGAGTATCATCAAGGAATGTATTAATATGTTTATAGATATTTAACCGCAAGTCAACATCATACGAATACCATAGAGACATAACATCCATTTCTTCATGTGTCATAATAATTTCCATTTATTCTTTTTTGACCATTCATAAGGAAGAAACAACCACCCACCTTTAACTTTGATATATGACATTTCTTTCATATTTGAAAACTTATGTCTAGCATACCATTTAAGGTGTAGTTTCAACCTAACCAATAATGATTTTATTCTTTTTTTATAAGTGGGGTTAAACAAACATTTCCACCCTTGTAATTTCAGTTTTAACTTGTGTTCTAAATCAAGAAGTTCTGTTAATCTACCAGACTCAAAAACACCTGAATTATAAGGAAACTCTATTTCAACAATCTTCATCTTCATCCTCTCCTGCAATAAGATAAACAGCAAGTACAATTACAGCACAAAAAGATATTGACCCACCCCACACAATAAGAGCACCTTTAAGTCCTATATAATACCCAGTGAAACTGAATAGTGACCCAAACACACCAATAATAATGTTTATACCAATTAGTTCTCTGATAGAAATCATTTTATCTTGGAATAATGGTGGTTTGACAGGGATATCTTCATCTAATGTCATATTGTTCTCCTTGTTGTTTGTTTCAGTATGGGAATACTATACAACCATTCTAACCAGAAGTCAAGAGACAATCATTTCAGTTTCAAGAGACATGATGATTTTTGTTGATTCCCCACATTTATCACATATTAACTGTACTTCATATGACTTAGGGACATCAAATTGGAATTTGAATTGATGGAGGTTTCTCTTACTACAATGTGAGCATCTCCAATTAAAGGAAGTTTTGTTCTTCATTAGATAAAGAACAAGGAAAAGGTCATGACAGCAATTAACATCAACAATAACACTAAACCTGAGAATATTGTTTCTTCAACAGGAACAAGATCATCATATAACAATGATTTAAACACTTTATGGGATGTTAGGGCTATTTTATCAAACATTTTCATAGTAAGTACCTTGTATGGTGAGGGTTTTTACACCCTCACCATAACAGTTATGGTGAGGGTTTTTACACCCTCACCATAACAGTTATGGTTACTGGATGGCCTGTGTAGAAACATCCATGTTAAGACCCAAGTCTTTCAATGTCTTGGCTGTAAGGATATCAATCAATGCAGATGCACCAGTTGATCCTTCACCAGAAGATCCCATTTGAATTTCTGGAACCCATTTTTGTTTACCAAATTCAGTAAATGCAACATTCATAACATACTTATAAGCATCAAGTTTCTGTTCAAGAGCACCATCAGCTTCCATCAAGAGCCTTTTCTTTTCAGACAAACCTTCACCTTCAAGGATATTAGCCAGTTTGATCTCACCTGCTCTGAGTTTGAATTGTTCAGCCTCAAATTTTGACTGTTCAGCAACTTCAACTTTTCTCTCAGCAACCACTAATGCTTCTAGTTTTGCCTGTTCAGCCACTTCAACCTTTTGTTTAGCAGAGATTACAGCAACTTCTTTAACTCTTTCTGCATCAACAACAGCTTTTTCCTTGATTACCTTCATTTCATATTGTGCAGTCATTACAGCAGCTTTACCATTTTCTTCTGCAGTGATGGCCATTTGTTTAGCTTTCTCAGCATTCGCCTTTGCAGTAATGATAGCCATTGTAGCTTCTCTCTTATCTGAAATCTGTTTCATTGTAGATGGTTCAAAACCCGGATTATTCAACTGAAAACCTTTCAAAGTAATACCATATACATCAAGATCAGATTCACCATGTTGGTATAACCCATCTTTATCTTTCTTAATCACAGGGATTTGTTTATATACACTTTTACCAGTGGCTTCATCTGTAACAGAGATAGTAGATAACTCTGTAATGAATTTACCCTTTGATACCTGTTCTTTAGCGAGTTCTGTAAAGATAGCCCTTTTTGTAGCATATCCCTCTTCTGACCTCATAAGACCAGCAGTAAGGTTCATTGATTCTTCTGTTACTGGTTTGATTAGTTTATTAGCAACACCACTATTTGATCTAAATGCCTTGTGAAGATCAATCATTGTCATTTCATCAGAAGGTAACAAGTAACGAGACTTACCATAAATAGTACCCATACCACCATCCTGATATCTTACTGGAATACCTGGCTGATCAAGAGTTGCCAAACCACCCTCAGCAATACTTCTATCAAAATCAAAAGTTATAAGGTCATTGTATTCAGTAGTCTTTCCAAACCATTGAAAATACCAACCCGGATCAAACTTAACAAACAGTGTACCATTTGGATACTGAACAACTGTTCTTTGTCCTGCATCATTAATACCTGTTAATACTGGAGCCATTAACAACAAAGTCAACAATGCCATCACAGGAACAGCAATTCTCAAAATACTTCCAATACTTACTTGGTTTCTCACATTTTCACCTATTTAATTATTGATCATTTGTATCAGAATCCACCATATCTATGGCTGATTCAAACATGTCATTGTCTTTCTTCTGATACACTCTTTTAAACTTCACATCTAACGTCTTACTTCTTTGAACTTCACTGTTTAGGTCATCTGACTCCTTCCTTTGATTTAAGTATACCTTTATTTCTCTTACTATTACAAGTAACATAACCACTACAACAATACCATATAATATATTAAACATCATTTTCCCCAAAAGATTCATGTTCTTCCATTTTATCATTAAATGGAGAGTTATTAGGAACATAGAACTCAGTGAATATACAGAATGGTTCTTTCATAGTGTTCTCATACTCTTGAA
>Ga0164315_10001565_pt1 | contig 17176 bp, 14 predicted proteins | sample GuaBasSedimGuay6_FD_113737 | JGI IMG/M metagenome (GOLD analysis project Ga0164315, IMG submission 113737) | Subseafloor sediment microbial communities from Guaymas Basin, Gulf of California, Mexico - Guay6, Core 4569-2, 0-3 cm | ecosystem: Environmental > Aquatic > Marine > Hydrothermal vents...
ATTTAAAACAGTATTTAAAAAAGTTCAGTTAGTGAACCCGCTAGATGGCCCGCAAACCGCCATCAAGGCGAATCACTTCACCATTGAGCATCGAATTCTTACAGATATGCAAAGCCATGGCGGCAAACTCAGCAGGCTTGCCCGCGCGTTTCGGGAAAAGCGTACCCGTATCGAATTCCTCCGGATCACCGCGTAACACCTGTGCGGCCAGCGGCGTATTAAAGACGCCCGGCGCGATGGTGACTACACGAACACCGTAGGCGGCAAGATCTCGCGCCATAGGCAAGGTCATACCAATCACCGCAGCTTTAGTAGCCCCGTAGGCAGTTTGACCTTTGGGGCCATCAAGACCGGCGGCAGAAGCAACATTGACGATAACACCCTGATCTTCGGCGTCCAGCCGTTCGAGCTGCCTGACCCGATCAGCTCCCAGACGACAAATATTGAATGTCCCCGTCAGATTTACGGCAATCTGTTGCGACAAAGCTTCCAGCGGTTGCGGGCCGCCACCACGGGTGGCAATGCGACCGATAATATCGATACCGGCACAGTTAATAAATATCCGTGGCGCACCGTTAACGGTAGTGGCTTTATCCAGCGCCGCCTCCACTGAGACTTCATCGGCGACATCACATTGAACCGCCAGACAGCCCAAAGATTTGGCGATGGCTTCTGCCAGTTCCAGGTTGCGATCAAAGACAGCAACTTTGGCGCCCTGTTCGACAAACAGGGCAGCGGTGCCGGCTCCCAGCCCGGAGGCTCCGCCAGTAATGACCACGCTCTTACCCTTAACATCCATCAGCTTATGCCCATACGAATGGCGGCATCGAGGCGAATCATTTCACCGTTGAGCATGGTGTTTTCTGCGATCTGTTGCACCAGTGCGCCAAACTCAAGCGGCTTACCCCAACGCTTGGGAAAAGGTATAGTCGGAATAATATTATCAATCCACTCCTGGGGAATACCTGAGGCCAATGGCGTTTCAAACATACCCGGTGCAATGGTCATCACCCGAATTCCATAGGGAGCTAGATCACGGGCCATCGGCAGGGCCATGCCCTGGACACCTGCTTTTGAAGCCGCATAGGCAGCCTGGCCCACAGGGCCATCCTGAGCAACCACCGAAGCGATATTGATCACTACCCCTCGCTCGCCGTCTTCATTCAAAGGATCAAGACCGATCATGCCGTAAGCTGCTACCCGGGAAACATTGAATGTCCCGGTCAGGTTGACCCTGATCACTCGTTCAAACTCATCAAGCGGATGAGCACTTTTAGGGCTGGCCGTGCGCACAGCAATATCAATACCGGCGGCATTCAATACGATACGGGGCGCGCCCACAGTATCGACCACTTTGGCTATTGCGGCCTCCACCCCAGGACCATCGCTGACATCGCACTCAATAGCCATGCCACCTAGTTCAGCAGCCAGCTCTTCTGCCAGGGGCAGATTTCTATCCAGCAAGGCACATTTTGCACCGGCTTTAGTGAGTACTCGCGCAGCGCCAGCGCCTAAACCTGAAGCACCGCCCGTTATCAATGCCACCTGACCGTCTATATTCATACTTACTTCTCCTCACTCATATTGAAAAATAGTGTTCACAACGAAAATTCGTATAGAAATTTACAACTTTACTAAAAAATAAAAAAGCCCGTCAGGATATCTGCCTGGGTGCCGGGTTAGGCAGACGCGGTGCTGCCAACCACAATAACAGTGGTGATACTACCGCCAGCACAACACTAACAACTAACATGGCGGTATAAGCGCCGGTAAAATCATACAACCAACCGCCTAGCCAGGCACCCAGAGCTGCCCCCAGAGAACCTGAAATAGCTAAGGTACCAAATATAGAGGGGAAGAACGGGCTGGTAAATAAATCCCTGGCAGTGGACGGAAATATAGGGGTATTGGCACCGTAGCCAAAGCCGACAAAAATGGCAAAGCCAACTGCCACCCAAAGCGCTATGACCCAACTCAAATACGCCAGGGCAGCAATCGCAATCAGCGTGCAAATAGCCGCCAGGCTGTAGGCTCGCTCGCGACCGATACGATCAGACAAGTTGCCCCAGAACAATTGACCGGCAATACTGGAGATGCCAATCACGCCAGCGATAAACGAGCTTTGAGTTTTGGCGATACCATGATCAACCATAAAGGCAAACTGATGCATCAGCAGTATTTGCGTGACGCAGGCACCCGTCATAAAACATGCCCCAGCCAGCCAGAAGCGCGGTGACCGTATCGCAGTTTTAAGCACCCAGTCATAATAGAGCGGCTGTGCGGGTAATTCTGCTGTATTGGTATCCGTATGGGTTCCAGACTCAGATGCTGCTTCTAATGCCTTTTCCTGCGCCGCCTGTTTCCGCGATGCCTGTTGCTCCGGGCCCTGCTGTTTCAAATTCAGGTCTTCCGGCATTTTTAGTAGAAATAACGCCGATGGAATAACCCACACCGGTCCGATAGCGGCCAGTACCACAAAGGTATGACGCCAACCATAATTTTCTATCAGCGCATTGATGACAGGGACTCCCACTAATATTCCGAGACCGATACCTGACATGGCAAACCCGAGCGCAGTACCCAGGTTGTCGGGATACCAGCGCTCAACGGTGACAATAAAGGGTATCCATCCGGCCTGGGCAATACCAATAGCAGCCACTACCCCGAAGGTAAAATACAGTTGCCACCAGGTTTCAATCTGGGCAGTGAGCAGCAAACCCACAGCATAAATAAAACCGCCGAGAGCGATGACCCGTTGGGCACCAAATTTCTCTACCAGACGTCCGTTCATGGGCCCAGATAAGCCATGGACGATACTCATCACGGAGATGGCGCCAGCCGTGAGCGAGCGGCTCCAGCCCATATCATCAACCAGTGCAACGAGAAAGACTGAATAGGCAAACCAGACGCCATAAACAGTGCCCAGCGTCAAAAAAGCGACAAATATGGCCATAGGGCCGTGATAATTTCGGATCGACATAGAACTTCCTTTGCGTAAAAACAAATCCGCCCGCCCACTTGTATAAACAAGCAGGCGGGCGGACTTCTTACAAGGTAGTTAAATTACCTTCAGGGCCTGATTTCGTAGAGCGCGTTAAGCGGATGTTCGATAGGCAAGCGCCGTACAGAACTAAAACCAGCCTCAGCGCTAAATTCTTTAACTTTTGATTCAGGTAATCCGACGGTGCCCAGGCCCATACCACCCTGGCTCAAAGAGCTGGTCATACAAAAATGTAAGCTGGCTCCCAATTTGAATACCGCCAGGGGTCCTTCGTTGTCAGCCGGATCATCGGTGCAATCGACATCCATTAACACGTAGATACCGTCATCTTTGCAGGCCTGGCGCAGGGCTTTCAGGCCACCTTTGGGGTCGGCCATATCGTGGATCAAATCAAAGGTGGCAACGACATCAAACTGGCCGGGCACACCTTTGGAGATATCGTGAACCTCAAACTGGACACGATCACTAACGCCTTCTTTTTCGGCCGTTTTACGAGCATTGTCGATATTTTCTGGCCACAGATCATAACCGTGGAATTTGGCCCTGGGGAAAGCTTTGGCCAGCTCAATGGAGGAACGTCCGGCACCGCAGCCGAAATCAGCAAAGGTACCACCATTCTCCAGTTTAGCCTGCACATCGGGCATTTCTGGTAGCCACTGGCTGACTAGTAAGTTTTTATAGCGGACGCAGGAATTGTGTTCGAGGCCTTTCCAGAAATCTGCTGGATAGGTGGAGTAGTCGATACCACCACCTTTTTGAAAAGCCTCGATTAACTCTTCGTAGGGCTGCATAAAACCGGTAAACATTTTAAACAGGCCGCCCTGATAAAGAGGCCCACCCACCTCGACCAGAGCGGGGATATGCTCTTCAGGCATGGATACTTCCCGACTTTGTTTATCAAAAGACAGATAACCGGCCAGAGACATGCCGTAGATCCACTCTCGCAAATAACGCTCATTGAGACCGGTTCGGTCGGCGAGAGTCTGGCTGGTGGCCGGGCCATTTTCCGCCAGGTCTACAAACAAGCCGAGCCGGTCGCCAATGGCGCATAGTCGTATTGTCATCATGCCGGTTGCATCGCCAATAACTTTGCCGACAAATCCCATCGCTTTTTGGTCTGCTGCCTGCGACATAGTACCTCCTCTTTTTTGAAATTTAATGGTTAATTGCTAAACACTATACATGACCGAGGAGGCGAGCAGATGCCACCTCCACCACTTAATAACGCAAGGCAGGAGTGGGCAATTTACCCTGCAACACATACTCACCGACACTGCGGACACGAAAACTGATGGGATCGTGCAAGGTCAAAGTGCGAATATCCCGCCAGAATCGGTCGAGGTTTTGCTCACGGAGCGCACTGCGCGCACCACAGGAAACCAGAATATCCTGGCAGACTTTCAAGCCGGTTTCAGTCGCGACTATCTTGGCCTGCGACACTGCCACAGAGGCCTCGCCACGCAATTGCGCCATTTCATCGGCACTAGCGGTGGCCCTCGCCTCAAGGGCAACATCCACTTTGCGAGCCGCCGCATAAGTAAGTGCTTCGGCAGCGGCAAGGCGAGCGCTTAAGTCACCCATTTGCACGAGGATATAGGGATCATCGACCGCCTTATCAAAATCCAGTCCTGGCCAGGGATAGGCACGTGTGGTCTCGCGAATATATTGAGTAGCCGCAGCCATGGCACCCGTTGCTGCGCCAATAAATATACCGGTAAAACCAATTTGAGTAATCGGCCCAAGCAGATTGGTAACGGCCATCTGGCGGCTTGCGTCGGTAATGCTGGCCATGACCATATCCGAGGGCGCAAAGACCTTGTCGAAAATTGTTGTGCCACTACCGGTACCCCGCTGCCCCATGGCATCCCAGTCATCGCGTATTTCCAGACCAGGCGCGTCGCTGGGGACAATACCTAGCGCCATGGTTTTATCCAGCATGCCAATAACCGCAATCTTGTCACCGGCCAGAGAACCTGTGGAAAAGAATTTTTTACCACTAATTTCGTAGCCACCATCGACCGGAGTAAAGCTCAGGTCATAACCTTTCTTAGGGTCGTTAGTTTTTTCAGAAGCAGCGTTGCCGAGAAATACATTATTGGTGAGAATATCTTCAAATACTTTCTTTTTAAGGGGTTCCGGGGCCAACTCATCAAGAAACGACGCGCCCAGCAAACAGTGAACCAGAAACATTTGCCCGATTGACGGATTGCCCTGCGAGAGGGTAATGATTGCTTCCGTAATCTCTGTACAATTTGCCCCCAGACCGCCGTAGCCAGGTGGGATAGAAAAGCCCAGCAAACCACTTTGTTTCAGTTCATCCATTTCCTGTCGGGGGTATTCATTATTTCTGTCGCGATCTGGGTAGGTCCCGGAAAACTTATCCGCTAGTTCGCTAATACGTTGTAGTGCTTCATCAATATTGTTGATGCTCATAAAAACTCCTGAGTTTCCAAACAGCATCCTGCGGCCCGGGAATCCCAAACCACAGAACTTTTATTATCGGAACCTAAACGTGATCGCTTTGTAGTCTTAACTTAGTAGCCGCTACAAAGAAATGGACTTTCTAAAACGCCGGTTCCATGGGTTCGCCACCCAGCATCACCAAACCAGCGCTATGGTGGAACCCGCGACGTGCATCTATGGCGGCGATAATGGCATGGATATTTGCCAGACAGCGCTCCAGAGCATGGCCCTGCATAAAGGCAGCACGAGAACCCTTGGTATACAAATTACTGATCATCTCCCTGGCTACATCGCCCGCATAAAAACTTGATGAATACAGTTCAGCCTTAATTTCATTGGGTACAGCCTCACCTCGACTGGTGTATTCCCAGGCTCTAGCAAACACCTCAAGGCTACCAGCGTGAATAGCACGCAATGCAGCGTTGGCATTAGCTACGGCAATTTGTGTTTCGATTTGATCCCTCAGTGCCTTGCCTGTTACCGATGAGATTTTTGATTTGATTTCATGGGACGCCGCTTCAATGGCACCCTTAAGCACGCCCACTGCCACCGCCGCAAATATAGGCAGGGTAATTGCGCTGGGTGAGCCTCTAAACAAGGGGCGATCAATAACCGGTGGACTACCCGGCACACAGGCCATGACCTCGGAGACAAACACATCTTTGCCATTGACCTGATTGCTACCCGTACCACGCATAGCAGCAGCATCCTGCCAAGTCTGAACAATTTCCAGCTCTTTAACAGGCACCAGAAAGAGCCGCACATCGGGACGTCCGTTACTGTTCATGCGCATCTCACCGCCTTCCATCACCCGCCCTGCCAGAGCACACCACAGTGCATCATCAACGCCTGTTACCACAGGCCAGGAACCGCTAAGACTGTAACCGCCCTCAACAGGTGTCGCCTCGGCCAGTGCAACAGCCGAAAAACCGAAGTTGCGATCTGGTTCGGCAAACATTTGATTGCGCTCAGCATCAGGAATCAATGCCGACATGATGCAAGGTGCCATGGAATTCACTACCAGCCAGGTAACTGCAGGATCAGCTGCACTGATCTCCACGGTGGCATTAAATGCTTCTGTGGGCGTTACTTCGAGGCCACCGGCTTCTTTGGGAGCAAACATTCGGAACATACCGGCTGCACCAACGGCTTTAATTACCTTATCGCTGAGCCTGGCCTGCAACTCGCCTTCGCGCCGATGCTCGCTGATTAACGGCCGCAATGCTCTTGCAGCTTCTACTACTGACACTTCACTCATAACAACTTACTCTGTCATAGTTTAAAAAATGTGATGTTAAGCAATTTTACAGCTTGAATAATTTTTTAGCATTTTCGCCCAGTACAGCTCGCTGTAGATGTTCCGGCAAATGGCTGACATTACCTTTCACCTGCCCCGGTGCATCTAAATGAGAATCAATATGGGGGAAATCTGAACCCCACAAAATACGGTCTTCACCAACCAGTTCCAGGGCCGCGCCGATAGTGCGCTCTTCGGGCTCAGCAACAAACCACAGGTTGCGACGAAAATAGTCACTGGGCTTGTCGAGTTTTAGCTTCAGGTCAAAGCCGGAGAAGTGCTGATATTTCTCATCGAGACGATCCATGGCGTAGGGTGCCCAGCCACAACCAGCTTCAATGGCGACGACTTTCAATTTCGGAAACTTATCAAACAGACCATCCATGACCATAGCCATGCAGGCGGGCATGACCTGCGACGGTGCGCCCAAGGCAAAACTGAAAGTGCGGTTCGCAGGAGTCTCATACCAGTCGCCGACAAAGCCAGTCACAAAACGTCGCGAGCGCACGATCACATGCATAAGTAGCGGAATACCGGCTTCTTCAATACGCGCCCAAAGTGGGTCAAAATAATCGCTGGCAAAGGCGTGGCCATCAACGCGTTCAGGTGGTAGAAATACCCCCTGAAAACCCTGCTTCAGCCTGACATCGAGCTCTTTTATAGCTTCGTCGATATCGTGAAAATTAAGATTCGCAGCGGTCACCAGGCGCTTTCTGTCGGCAGCCTGAAAATCATAAAGCCAGTTGTTATAGGCGCGACAGTAGGCGTTGGCCAGATTATTATCGTCGGAGTCCCAAAGAATACCAATGGTGGGTAACACCAGGCCCGCACTGAGACCCCAGTTATCAAATTGCTCAATTCGCTCAGCACCGTCCATACTGCCGGGCGGCGCGCCATCCAGGTAGGTCAGACCGGAATGGCGATTAAACGCCTCGGTACGATCGATATTGACTCCACCCAAAGCTGCTGTGCAGTTAGGTAATATGACTTCGCCATCGGCAAAGAGCTGTTCGATGCCATTGTCATCGACTCTAAATTTTATGGCGCGATCTTTAAACTCATTCTCGAGATAGTTCTCCCACATATCCTTGGGTTCGAGGATATGTGCATCGGCGTCAAACATGAACATATCACTAGCTGGCTGAGTCATTTTGTATTTCCTGGTTAAAATAGACAGACAAAAAAAAGAACCCGTAACGCTAACAACGTCCCGGGTTCCAGTCTACTGCTTTAGGTCATTTAGTCGTGCAAATTATGCTGCCGCGCCGTTTCTGAGCAGACGACCTGGTAACGCATCGGTCGCCGGATTAAATTGATCGACATTGTTTTCACGCAGGACCTGGCCGTTGACGATAACTACTTCAATGCCACTGGCCTGGGAAATCAGCCGATCAGCGCCAGAGGGCAAGTCGTAAACTCTTTCGAGCTCACCTGCGCCAACGGTGTCGGCATCAAACACCACTACATCGGCAGCTAGACCCTCTTTAAGACGGCCCCGATCGGTGATATTACAGACATCAGCAGCACGAGAAGTGAGCAGGTAAACGGCATATTCCAGATCAAGGGAGCCTCGCTCACGGACCCAATGACCGAGCATATAGGTTGAGAAGCAGGCATCACAGAGCTGGCTGGCATGGGCGCCGCCATCGGAAAGGCCAATAACCACATTGGGATCTTTAAGCAGAATCTCTACCTGATCTTCATCGTGGTTAGCGATGGGCATACGGATGCGCATCTCAAGGTTGTTTTCAAGCGACAGATCTAGCACCGTATCGACGGGATGCTGACCACGTTCTTCGGCGACATCAGATAACAAACGCTCATTGAGCGAAGGATCCGAAGGACAATCAGAGATCACGGTTTTTGTCCAACCGCCCAGACCCAGCGAAACACCTTTTTCAATAGTCTGCTTAAAGTTTTCCCGGAACTCCTGCTGCCCGTAGATAATTTTCTTACCCTCAATATCAGCCGCTGAAACCGGCTTAAATACCTTCATGCTTTCGAAAATAAACGGGGCTTTAAAGTTCATTTCAAAATTCAATGCCCGCGGACTCACCTGAGGAAAGACCTTAGCACCATCGGCTACCATTTCAGCCGATTTCTTCAGTTGCTCTATATGATCACCACCACCCAGAGATATACCCTGCAAAAGTGCAGTCCAGGTGACATTACAGTTAGCTACCTTCGACATTTCCGCAAATTGGTCATGAAGCACATCACCACCAATCGTAGATTGAATGATGCCGGTTTTTTCTTCGCCGATCACTTTGGCGATTTCCAGTATCTCGGATTTGTATACTGCCAGACGACTGGGTACTGGTTTACCACCGGCACCAATATGTGTCGGTGCTTTGGAGGAAGCAAAACCCATAGCACCTGCCCGTAAACCTTCCCGGACAATTTCACGCATTTGATCTACTTCTTCCGGCGTGGCTTCTCGCTCAGTGGCGTCTTCACCCATGACATAAATGCGCAATGGCGTGTGCCCCAACAGGACACCAACATTGATGCCCATGCCGGCATTTTCTATGGCATCAAGATATTCCGGGAATGATTCAAAGGGCCAATCCTCTCCCAAACCTGCATGCAAAGCGGTAGCATCCATACCCTCTACGTTTTCCAGTGTTCTGATAATGGTATCGCGGTCGGTGGGCCTTACCGGCGCGACACCAAAACCACAGTTACCCATAAGCACAGTAGTCACCCCATGCCAGGGCGAAATAGTCATCATTTTGTCCCAGATTATCTGAGCGTCGTAATGGGTATGGCAATCGACAAACCCAGGGCAGACGATTTTGCCAGTGGCGTCAATAACTTTATCAGCATCACCTGACACTTCGCCGAGCGCGACAATCTTGCCATCTTTAATGCCAACATCACCCTTATAACGGGGGGTTTTATCACCATCGACAATGGTGCCGCCGGTAATCTTTATATCGTAATTCATTCTGGAACCTCCTTTATTTTAGGATTAACAGCGTAAAAAACCCGACACAGTGTGCCGGGGTTATTGTGTTTATGCCGGTATCTTATCGACCGGCAAGTTATAACACTCAATAATATTGTCCCTCATAATCCAGCGCTTTTGTTCAGCGGATAGATTGCTAGTGTGTTTCTCCAACAGTTCCTGAGACCAGGGCCAGGTGGCATCACTGTGAGGGAAGTCATTGGCCCAGACCAGTTTTTTCGGATTCATCAGGTGAGCAACCTCAAAAGCAATCCAGTCATCCTGGAAGGTCAGCCACACATTCTCATTGATGTATTCACTGGGCATTTTGTCGAGGTTTTGACCGCCTCCTAACCATATACCATGACGCTCGTAAGCATGATCCATGCGATAAGAATAGTGAGGAAGCCAGCCGGCGTCAGCTTCAGCGGCAATAAACTTGAGCCTGGGATGACGCTGGAAGACACCACCCAGTACAAAGACACCCATAACATCCTGAACGCTACGAATGATGCCAAGGAAACCATTGATGCGGTTACCGCGTACCTGACCCAGCAAACCACCGCCGCTGCGAGAAGTCAAAATATGGAATGAAAGAGGCATGTCTAGCTCTACTGCACATTCCCACAGAGGATCGTACATGGGGTGATCATAATCTTCATGCTGGGGATCCCCCGGCATCATCATACCGACAAAGCCTTTTTTCTTCGAATCCTCAAAGTCCTTAATCATCTGCTCTACAGAATCACCCGAGGTTTGACCCAGGCCAAACATGCGACCGTCTGGCGCGTCGGAAATATAATTTGCCAGCCACTCATTGTAGGCGTGCATACAGGCAGTTTTATAAGCGAAATCATCATGGTTACACAGCACCATACCTACCGACGGGTAGATGATCTCCGAAACCACGCCATCACGGTCCTGATCTGCTACACGCAATTTGGCGTTATAACCGCTTTCATGGAGTTGATCGAAAGTGCAGCCCTCGCTTCTATCAGCCAATTCCTGGGCGGTCAATCCCGCCGCAGCTACCAGGCCCAGAGGAATGGTGGAGTCCATACCCGGAATCACATAGATATCATTACCTTTGTCATCGCGCTCGATAGTCGGCGCACGATCACGAAATTTAGGGTCAATATATTTTGTATAACAGTCTTTGGGCTCAACAATATGTGAGTCCGCCGAAATAAGTCCAAAACCTAAGCTGCTCATAGTCAATTACTCCGTTATAAATGGTGATAGATGATTCAAAGCGATTGATGCTTTGCTGGCGCAAGGCTTTAATCGCCCAGTTAATTACAGGGAACCTTTGATTGCAGGGAACCTTCCTACAGGAAACCTTGAAGATACGTTACCTGGCAGGAAGCCATTGTTACCGGCCGTTAACCTCGAAGTATTAAGCCTCTGCCAAAACTGAAATGCAACCGTATTTTTGGAATAAAACAAGCTGCCAATAGCATCGGCTTTACCGGATAGAATATCGTTAAGGAACATACTAGAAATGAACATCTTGAAGAGGCTATATTGATATTCGCAGTTTCATATCACCCTCAACTGACCAGGGGTATATACATGGTTTATTCATTTATCGCTTTATGGTAGCTTGTGAGGAAAATAATTATTCCTAATCATTCATAATATAAAGTACGGAGGATAATAATGACTCAATTCCGTAAAGTAATCCCTATAGCTAGTCTCGTAGCTGCATTAGTTGTTTATGGGTCAGCTTCTTCTGCGTCAGATAAAAGCAAACATTCAAATTATGAACCGGCACGTAATGCTCAGGGCCACCCCAACATGCAGGGCACCTGGGATTTTCGCACACTGACCCCGCTCGAGCGCCCCACGGCCTTAGCTGACAAGCCAACGTTTTCCTCGCCAGAAGAGGAAGAAGCCTTTCGCAAAAAGGCGATAGCGCTCAATGATGTTGATGTGCAAAGGGATACTATGGGCGAATTCGACGTTGAGGGTGCCTATAACAGTTGGTGGATGGATTACGGCACGGAATTGAACGAAGATCGAAGGACCTCGCTCATCGTTAATCCTGCCAACGGGCGCTTACCTGAACTCACCCCCGCAGCAATAGCCGGGTTAAAAAGGAATCGTTTACGTAAGCCACCGGTACGCGACATTCTCTCTCTCGAGATGGATAACTTAACATTTCGGCCAGAGGGGCCAGAGTCACTGGGGCTCTCTGAGCGCTGCCTGTTGAGCTTCAATGCCGGGCCACCTTTAACGCCAAGTGCTTATAACAACAACCTGCGAATAATACAGACCCCCGGTTATGTGGTGATCTTTACTGAGATGATTCACGACGCACGAATTGTTGCCATGGACGGACGTCCACACTTACCGACGGAGCTGCAAAAATGGACAGGCGATTCGCGGGGTCATTGGGACGGCGATACGCTAGTTGTCGAAACCACCAACTTCACCGACAAAACGCCGACTTTCCAGTTACCGCTGGATCTTAATGCGCTTGATAGAAACGGCGCAGCAGGATCGGGTAAGAATCTGCACCTGACCGAACGATTCACACTAACCAGTGAATCACGTCTGGTTTATGAATACACAATCGATGATCTTGCTACATTTACCAAACCCTTTACTGTAGCCATCCCAATGAAGGCGACGGATGATCAAATTTTTGAATATGCCTGCCACGAAGGTAACCACGCCATGGCCGGGATGTTGGGAGGCGCGCGCCAGCTGGAAAAAGAGGCAGCGACCGCGCTTAAATAAACAGCAAAAGGGCTTTCGCGCAAAGCTCTCAGCATACTAATAGTACTGATCTTTAGTAGCTTATGAATGCAGTGGTCATTATCTGACGCTGCAAACTATACAATCACACAAAAATTACGGAGCCTAATGATGACACGAATCCATAAATTACTGCCAATAGCTAGTCTTATGGCGACGCTGGCTGTTTCTGTTTCTGTTTCTGTTGCTGCTACTTCTGCGCCCAATCAGGGCAAAGGTTCAAGTTATGATCCCCCGCGTAACGCCCAGGGCCATCCCAACCTGCAGGGCATCTGGGACTTTCGTTCGCTGACGCCACTCGAACGCCCTAAGGCCCTTGGAGACAAGGCAACATTCACACCAGAAGAGCAACAAGCATTTAAAGAACAAACGATACAACGCAATGATGTTGATCGAAATAGAGAAGAGGCTGCGGCTGAGCACGATGTTGAGGGTGCATATAATAGTTTCTGGATGGATTTCGGCACGGCAATGAATGAGGATCGGAGAACCTCACTCATCGTTGATCCGCCCAATGGCCGTTTGCCTGAACTCACCCCAGAAGCATTGGCGGGGATGAAAGCAAGCAATTTACGTTTACCCCCTGTACGTGAGCTTTTCTCGATTGGCTTTGAAGGATTTCGTCCTGAAGGACCGGAAAAACTCGGACTATCTGAACGGTGTTTGTTGGGCTTTAATGCTGGCCCGCCACTGACGCCTAGCGCCTACAATAACAATCTCCGCATCGTTCAGGCACCTAACCATGTGGTGCTTTTTACGGAGATGATTCATAGCGCACGTATTGTTCCCATAGATGGTCGCCCGCATCTGCCAAATGAGTTCAGTGAGTGGCTGGGGGACTCTCGTGGTCATTGGGAAGGTGACACGCTGGTTATTGAAACTACTAACTTTACAAACAAAACTCCGACTTTCCAGTTGCCCATCGATCTTACTGATCTTGGGCTGAACGGAGCAGTGGGATCCGGTAAGAATATGCACCTGACCGAGCGATTTACGTTAACCAGTAAGTCAGTTTTGGCCTATGAGTACACAATTGACGATCCGAACACCTTTGCCAAGCCCTTCACTGTATCAATTCCCTTGCGGGCCACGGAAGATCAGATATTTGAATATGCCTGTCACGAGGGTAACTACGCCATGGCTGGCATGTTGAAAGGCGCGCGAACTGAAGAAAAAGAGGAGGCGACTGCGGCTGCCAAATAAACGGTAAATTAAAGGGACTGTTTGTGGAATCTTTTCAGTGAAGTGGTCATTGCTTTATACTACGAACATCACAAACATTACGGAACGTAAAATGACTCAAATCCGCAAACTAGTCACGATAACTGGCCTCTTCGCTACGTTAAGAGCTGCGTTAATAGCTGCATTAGTTGTTTCTCTGCCAGCTTTTTCCGCTTCGGCTCAAAATAAAAGCTCAAATTATGAACCGGCACGCAACGCTCAGGGCCACCCCAACATTCAGGGTATCTGGGATTTCCGCACACTGACCCCGCTCGAACGTCCAAAGACCCTGGGCGATAAAGCAACGTTCACAGCGGAAGAGCAGGAGGCGTTCAAAGAAAAAGCGATTGATGCTACTGATGTTGATAAGCTAAGGGAACATGCGGCGGCCGAACAGGATATTGAAGGGGCTTACAACAACTTCTGGATGGATTACGGTACGACAATGAACGAGGATCGAAGAACCTCGCTCATCGTTGACCCACCAAATGGTCGTTTGCCTGCACTTACTCCAGAAGCGATGGCGGGGCTAAAGAAAAATTTATCGCGTAATCCACCGGTGCGCGATATCGTCTCTATCGGCCTCGAAATGGCAACGTTTCGCCCGGAGGGGCCGGAAACCCTCGGGCTCTCTGAGCGCTGCCTGTTGAGCTTCAATGCCGGCCCGCCCCTTATACCAAGTGCCTATAACAACAACCTCCGTATCGTACAGACTCCCAACTATGTTGTGATCTTCACCGAAATGATTCACGACGCACGGATTGTTCCCATCGATGGTCGCCCACACTTACCAGCGGAGATGGAAAAATGGACGGGGGATTCGCGGGGCCATTGGGACGGCGACACGCTAGTCATCGAGACCACAAACTTCACAGACAAAACGCCGTCTTTCCAGTTACCGCTAAATCTTAACGAACTCGAGATGAATGGCGTGGTAGGGTCAGGGAGAAACATGAAGCTAACCGAACGATTCACGCCAATCAGTGAATCGCGTCTGGTCTACGAATATACCGTCAATGACCCTGGCACATTTACCAGGCCTTTTACTGTAGCTATCCCGTTGCGGGCGACGGAGGATCAAATTTTTGAATATGCATGTCACGAGGGCAACCACGCCATGGCAGGCATGTTGAAAGGCGCACGACAGGCAGAAAAAGAGGAAGCCAACGCCGCTCTTTAAGGCTGTTCTTTAAGGAATTGCAAATATAAAAGAAGCCAGTTGTGGTAGCCTGTCGACAAACTAATCATTTCTATAAACATCAGGATGCGGAGCATAAAATGACTCAAGTCCATAAATCTCTTCCAATGGCGGGGCTTATTGCCGTGTTAGCCATTTCTATCTCAGCTTGCTCTAAGCCGGATCAGGCTAGTTCCGGTTCGGAGCAAGCCAGTACCACTTCAGATCAGGTCAGTTCTACTACAGATCAAACAAAACCTTCAGGTTATCCAGCACGCAATGCTCAGGGTCACCCCGATATACAGGGCACGTGGGATTTCCGCACACTGACGCCGCTTGAGCGTCCCAAGGAGCTAGGTGACAAGGCCCAGTTCTCCGCGGAAGAAGCAGAAGCGTTTCGCCAGCGGGCTATAGCAATCAATGATACTGATAATAAAAAGGATCTAGACCTTCCCGCCGAATACGACGTAGAGGTGCCTTACAATAATTTCTGGCTGGATTACGGCACAGCAATGAACGATGATCAAAGAACCTCACTCATCGTTGATCCACCGAATGGTCGTTTGCCTGAGCTTACACCGGAAGCATTGGCGGGCATGAAGAAGGCTCTGTTACGTAATCCACCGGTGCGTGAGTTCGTCTCTATTGGTCTCACCACGTTTCGGCCTGCAGGGCCGGAAAAACTTGGACTCTCTGAACGTTGCATGGTCGGCTTCAATGCCGGACCACCGTTGATACCGAGCGCCTACAACAACAATCTGCGCATAGTCCAGGCACCCGATCATGTACTGCTTTTCACCGAGATGATTCACGATGCGCGCATTGTTACCATGGATGACCGCGCACGCCTGCCTGCGGAGATCGAAAAATGGTCTGGGGAGTCTCGTGGTCATTGGGAGGGCGATACGCTAGTCGTCGAAACCACTAATTTCACTGACAAGACGCCAACTTTCCAGTTGCCGTTGGATCTTACTGACCCAACCATGAACGGTACAGTAGGATCGGGCCGGAATTTGCACCTGGTAGAACGGTTTACTCGAACCAGTGAATCGCAATTAATTTACGAGTACACCGTTACCGACCCCACTACTTTTACCAAACCTTTTACTGTAGCCATCCCGATGCGGGCCACAGAGGATCAGATATTTGAGTATGCCTGTCACGAAGGCAACCACGCTATGGCCGGCATGTTAAAAGGTGCGCGAACCCTGGAGAAAGAGGAGGCCAAAGCAGCTCTCTAATGAACAGCGGCTAAGGACCCACCGTCATATAAGACGGTGGGTTTAAACGGGGGCAAAACCCGCTTAAAAATATCGACCTCACCTGCACTGAATTAAACCTCGAAGTGCAATGGGGATTCTCCCCAAACCATTCGCAGTACCCCTTCATTTTTTGCTTGCCAGGTTCCTTCCACCCCCTGTCGGCTTATAACTGGGAGCCCTTCGCGCAAAAATATGTACCTCGGTCGGATGTTCCCATTTCCACAAACTGCTTAGTTAGCGGCGGTTCCTAAATAGTTTTTTGTGATCGCAAAAGAGGGCATCGTACACACTGCTTTAAAGTGCGCAGGAGATAAAAAGTAAAGTATTATCACGGAGAACGTGCAGGGGCGCGATTGACGAAGCATTACCCGGGTCCACCCGGCGCCCAGGGAGCCCTTGCTCGTAGCTATAAAATGCACAGAAGACGATTCAAGCGCGATATGCTGACACCTGAAACAACTGAACCCACGAAAGGGTAAGAGTATTAAATGCGACTATATAAACGCCGACAGTAGCAAGTGAATCACACGATCAGCAAATCAATCACATGATCAAACTTAATCAAACAGTTACCTTAATCATATGGCCGAGAAGTTAGTACATGCCCGGGTTACTGCGCCTTAGCGAGCTCCAGCAGTTCAAACACATCTTTCACCTGAACACCCCAGTATATTCCCCAGCCACATAAAATAGCGACTGAAAAGCAGGCTGCTACTGTACCTAATGTCTTAGTTGTCATAATTTCTCTCAAGTAGCCCTATGAAAACCCTATCCAACGCCCAGCAGCGGCCACACTTAGCCATATGCACAGACTTGTGACGGCCACCAGTTTGACTACCCAGGGCTCCAGGATTTCTGACTGTGGTAACACTTCACTCGACCCTGCGGGATAAACAAGACCAGGCGCTCTACGATACACGGCACCACGGAGGGTAAGGATAAAGATGATACCCATACTCAGGCCAGCCATTTTTGCAAAGAAAAATGAGTTGTGAGCCAGTTTCATGGCAATCGCGGACGCCTCATAAATACCCGAAAGAATAATGAA
>Ga0164315_10001566_pt1 | contig 17163 bp, 15 predicted proteins | sample GuaBasSedimGuay6_FD_113737 | JGI IMG/M metagenome (GOLD analysis project Ga0164315, IMG submission 113737) | Subseafloor sediment microbial communities from Guaymas Basin, Gulf of California, Mexico - Guay6, Core 4569-2, 0-3 cm | ecosystem: Environmental > Aquatic > Marine > Hydrothermal vents...
AAAACAGTGTAGCGATGGACAAGATGGTATTGGTACGAGAAGAAAGAAAGGTGATTCGTGAACAACGGATGCGTTCCTCATCTGAAGCGGGAACAAACCCCAAAACTTTTTTCTGATTTGGCCAAAGTACAAACCACAGGTTCAGCACCATGATAATTCCAAGCCATACACCAACACCCATAACTACAGCAGGTCCTGACAGGGTTAATGTATCTATAAACATGTCTCTGAACCAAAGCATATAGACTCCTGTAACTAGTGCGACTAACGATGCATATCGAAACGTTCCATGCTCACGTTTCATTGCTGCTGTCATTGCTTCACGATTAGATGGTTGTGCGGGTTTAAAAAATGGGTTCTGGATGACATTGGCATAATTATGCCCCATCCAGATTAATATACTGAAGATGTGCAAATACCTGGCAAACACATCTAATATCAATGCAAACGTCATTTAACAATTCTCCAACCTGTAGGCAAGATAAATGATGGCACCGAAACAATAAGAAATATGATATGGGAACTTATTTCTCACTTACCCCGGTGCCATACAGAGGAGCGGTCATACTTTAATACTACTCATTACTATTACTGCTTTGGTCTTAACCAGGGTTTGCGTAAGCGAATACACGAATCAATACATATAGCGTGACAGTCAGAATGACTCCTGCAAGCAATGTTGTTTCCAGATTTTCATGTGGAAGCTTCACTCTGTTGTCTCTAGAAAGTCTGTTGTAATGGCTCCTTTCCTACGAAATACAAGTGGTCGTTCTACTCTGTGTTCATTTATTGATTCAGCTACACTGGATTCAATTAAGTGATGGAATGGTGACTTGGAACAAACAGGATCAGTATTAGCAGCATCACCAGTCAATAAAAGAGCCTGACACCGACAACCACCATGATCCTTTTCTTTCTCATCACAACTTCGGCAAGGTTCTTTCATCCAGTCCTCACCTCGGTATGCATTGAACACCGGTGATTTATTCCAGATCCAATCCAGAGAGTGATCGAGAACACTGGGGAATTCAAGCCCTTTGATAACGCGTGCTTCCTGACACGGAAGCGCTGCGCCATCTGGTCCGATGGTAAGATGAATAGCACCCCAGCCATTCATACAGGCCTTTGGACGTTCATCAAAATAATCCGGGATGACAAAGTATATTTCCATTTTTTTACCCAGACGTTCCCTGGTTTCCTTAACTGCCGCTTCGGCATCTTCAATTTCTTCTCTGGTCGGTAAAAATTCTGCACGGTTCAAAAGTGCCCAGTTGTAATACTGAATATTGGCAAACTCAATATATTCAACACCAAGCTCTTCAGCTAATTTTAGAATATCTCTGGTCTGTCTAATATTCTGTTTGCATATCGGGACATTTAAGACCATTGGAAACCCCTGTCTCTTGATCTCATAAGCAATTTCTATTTTTTGATCATAGACATCGGCACCAACAAGTTTATTTGTGATGTCACGGTCACTTGACTGTAGACTGAGCTGGATCTGTTTGAGGCCACCATCCTTCATCGTCTTTAAACGTTCAGGTGTTAAACCTATACCGGAAGTAATTAGGTTGGCGTAATAACCCAGCTCAGTTGAATAGGCGACAAGTTCTTCGATATCATCGCGTAACATCGGTTCACCACCTGTGAATCCAAGTTGTAACGCACCCATGGCACGACCTTCACGTAGAACCTTTTTCCATTCTTCAGTCGAAAGCTCATTTTTAAATTTATCGAAATCGAGGGGATTACTACACCATGGGCAATGCAGGGGACAACGGTATGTCATCTCCAGGGTAAGCCACATAGGGATACCTAATCCATCAAGACTTAATTCTGATCCATCCTTTGGCATAGGCTACCTCCAAAAATTTATTGACGCTGTCTGTTACGTCTGTGTTGTATTTATCATTTAGTTCAGAAATAATTTCTGTAACTGTTTTGATTCCATCGCAAAGTTTTAATATTGCAGCACCCGTTTCGTTGACTTTTACAATTCCCTCGGGATATAGCAATACATGAGCCTTTTGCGGCTCTTCCCATCGAAATAAATATACGGGATTTATTTCAATAATATTGTCTGCAGCTACTGTTATGGTTTCGCTCATAAAACAAGGACTACATTAATTTAATAATTTCGTTACAAATAGAAAGGAGAGTGACTAATGCAAGACTAGTCACTCTCCCTTTGATACACAGGTTTTCTAATTAGCGTACGTAAACGTATGCGGTAACTTCAAAACCTAAACGTAAGTCACAATATGCTGGATCTTCCCAATGCATGATAATTCTCCTCTTCTTATATATAAGTAAAGTTTGTTATAACCATCCGACAAAATAATCGGACAACAACAATCGTGCAATGCATATGCCATAGTTTTCTATTGACAGTCCGAACCTTTATTTACTTGATCAAGATCAAGTAAATGGTTACAAATTTTCAAAAAATTAATTATTAAAATATTTATTAACAAAATTAGACACTGTCTAACACCAATTGAATAAAATAATCGTTGGGTAATGGTAAAATACAAACAGTTATTGGTCGAATTCAACCAATTAATGAACCAGAATTGGTTCATAATAACCATGTATTGATAGAAGCTATCAATGTTATTGAAGCTTGCCTTTATATTCTGAGTAATTGAGTTGCACTTACAAGTTAAATTAACGATCCCAGAGCTGATCCCAAATAGTATCAACACGTTTTACAACATCATCATCCATAACAATCCGTTTCCCCCACTGGCGATTGGTCTCGGCTGAAGATTTATTTGTCGCATCGATACCAAGTTTTGACCCAAGCCCGGCTACCGGGCTGGCAAAATCGAGGTAATCAATCGGGGTATTTTTCTGTATATCAATGTCCCGTGCCGGGTCAACTCTGGTGGAAATAGCCCATATGACATCCTTCCAGTCACGAATATTAATGTCATCATCAGTAACGATAACAAACTTTGTATAGGTAAATTGCCTCAGATAAGACCAGATACCAAACATGATGCGTCGGGCATGACCTGGATAGTGTTTTTTTATACTTACAACAGCGACACGATATGAACAGGCCTCTGGGGGCAAATAGAAATCGACAATTTCCGGAAATTGCTTCTGTAAAATTGGTATAAAGACTTCATTCAGTGCCATAGATAATATCGAAGGCTCATCATAAGGCGAACGCCCCATATAGGTGCTGTGATAGATGGGATTACTACGATGTGTAATACGTTCTATCGTAAAAACGGGAAATTGTCCGCGAGTATTATAGTAACCAGTATGATCTCCAAACGGTCCTTCTTCGGCTTCTTCTCCTGGATTGATGTAGCCCTCTAATACAAATTCTGAACTTGCAGGAACCTGAAGTGAAGAAGATAGACAGCCGGTCACTTCACTTCGTGCACCGCGTAGAAGTCCGGCAAACTGAAATTCTGAAATGGTATCTGGTATGGGCGTAACTGCCGCGAGCACGGTGGCAGGATCCGCTCCTATCGCAACCGCCAAAGGAAAACGCTGCCCAGGGTTTGCTTCCTGCCATTCCTGATAATCAATCGCACCACCACGATGAGGCAGCCAACGCATGATCACTTTATTCCGGGCAATCACCTGCTGTCTGTAGATACCGATATTTTGCCTGTCCTTGTAGGGTCCTTTAGTTATGACCAGACCAAAGGTAATCAGTGGGCCAGCATCGTCCGGCCAACATGTTTGTACAGGAAGACTAGACAAATCAACATCTTCGGCTTCAATGATGTTTTCATGACAGGGGGCATTTCTTATCACACGCGGTGTGACATGCAATAATTTTCTGAAAGAAGGTAGTTTATCTATAGCCTCGCGAATTTCACCTGGCCATCCAGGTTCTTTCAGAAAAGCCAGGATTTCTCCTGTCTTTCGTAATTCCAATATCGATTCACATCCCATTGCGTCTGCAACACGCTGTACAGTACCGAACAAATTACCGAGCACGGGGGTACCAAAACCTTTGGGATTTTCAAATAACAATGCAGGGCCACTATCACGCAAAGTCCGTTGACAGATTTCAGTAATTTCAAGGGTTGTATCCACTTCATGATGAATACGTTTAAGTTCACCCTTTCTTTCCAGATAGGCAAGGAATTCCCGAAGATCTTTATAAGCCATAGTGATAGTTTCTCTTATTGATGCAGATCATGTTAAAACTGTATAAAGCTGATATATTTATGGTTTTCATCGCAACAGAAGTATTGATAAATGCATTTAGCACAAAAACCGTTCCTCATTTCACTGCGTGTTATCCCTGATGAAATTCATACGCAAATAATATCCAGGTGCATCAACCATATGTTACGTGGCCAGGAACTGAAAAAACGGCTTTGGGAACTTGAAGGAAAATCTGTTTGCATAAACATAAAAGATGCTCAGTCCCAATTCCATTTCCTGATTCAGGGAGGTCATTTAAAATCAGCGTCCGATACAATTTCGAATGTAACCATCACTGGCAACACGGAAGATTTCTGGAAACTTGCCACTCAAAAGGAAGACCCTGACACACTTTTTTTCAGACGAAGTTTGAATATTGAAGGAGAAACTGAAACCGGCGTACATATCAAGAATATTATGGATTCGCTGGAATATGACTGGGATGCTCATTTTGATGATGTATTGTTGCCACCTGTCGCCAGAATGGCAAAGCATTTGGCTGATAAAGCACGTCGTATTAATAAAAGGTATCAGCATTATTCCTCTACTTCATCTTTTTCCAGATAGCCTCAGGCACCACAACAGTTATCTTTCTGTTTACTAGAATTATCAATCCATATCATCCCTTCTTCACCAAACCAGTAACCGTTACACTTGCCGTATAACTGAAATGCATCCAGCTTTTCCAATGCGGTTTCTGCTTGCATCTTTCCATTCAGAACCTTGTAAAAAATTTTAATGATTTCTGTCATGCCTTCTGATTGAGGCATGATCCGAATAACATCAATCCCGAGTTCATTAACATCATCAAGCAATGTAACCAGATTTTGTTTTGCAACAGACTGAGTCTGTATTCCATTCAGTATTAGAAACGGTTCTTTTGCCTGGGTGAACATCGGTAGCCCGTCGGGATAATCCAGACAGATAAAATCACAGCTGTCCTTGGGTTTGTTGTGGGCGCGGGCGGTGTAACACCTAGCCGAAAATGCCAGGGGCAGATTACCAAACGCAAATATTTCTGTTTCCATGCCGACTGGTCGATGTTGTTGCATCCTACTGATTGTCTCATTGCCTAATTCAACAGGGATAACCCAGCGGCACGCCTCCATGTCATTAAATAATTCAAGGGTGTCACTATTGTAGGTATTGATATGAGGCCCAATTACGAATGGCTGTTGTCCGCCCAGTTTATGTATTGCCGCCATATCGTTTGCTTCTACCGTATATTGCCCATTTTTTGCGATGCGGCCCTGAAGTGATAATTCCGATGCAGCTTCGATTAATGTCAATGTAGACAGGACGACTTCTTTTCCTGCCTTAGTTAACTGATTTGCAATCTCCAACCAATCTACAAGTGACACTTCTCTACGTTTCGAGCAAATAGTTTCACCCAGATAAACGATATCAACAGCTGATTCTTCAAGGTCTTTATAGAAATCGAATACCTTTTGCCGTTCCCAAAAATACGATATTGGACCAACACTTATTTTCATTGCCATGGCCTGTGGTAAGCACCGAGGGTATGACAACTGCCTTCGGCCAACATGTTAAGTTGTGCAATCCAGTCAGCGTTGGGAACGAAATCATCCGGATTGCTAAAGCATGCATCCAGCGCCTGACGCAAGATACGCGTTACCTGCGAAACATAAGCCTTGCTGCGCTGACGACCCTCAACCTTGATGGCTTTTACCCCGCAGGCCATCAAATCGGGTAATAACTCCAGAAGATTCAGGCTGGTTGGCTCTTCGATAGCGTGATATAGATTATCTTCAACATAGAAGCGACCTTTACAAAGCGTCGGATAGCCTGCAGGTTCATCCTTGTTGTAACGTTCGATCAATACATTATTCAGGTATGATTGACGTCCTTCTGCTGTTTCTTTCCAGCGTACCGCATGGGCAGGAGAACATACCCCGGCAGTATTCGGTGATTCTCCAGTCACGTATGAAGAAAGGGCACAACGGCCTTCAACCATGACACAAAGACTGCCGAATCCAAATACCTCAACTTCGACAGGAACTTCCTTGATTACCTGACGTACTTGTGACAAAGAAAGCACCCGCGGCAAAACAACACGCTGAATATTAAATTTCTCATGATAAAAACAAATGGCATCACGGTTTGTAGCCGAAGCCTGAACTGACAGATGAAGCCTAAGCCCGGGATGTGTCTTTTTGCAATAATTCATTAGCCCGGGATCAGCAAGAATTAATGCATCCACTTCGATTTCTGCGGCCATGTTGATTGCCCGAATAGCCGCTTGCCACTGTTCAGCTTGTGGGTAAGTATTCATTGCCAGAAAGATACTGACACCGTTTTGTCTGGCGTAATCTCTTCCCCGTCTTGCTTCTTCATGACTAAAATTCAAACCGGGAAAGTTACGCGCATTCGTACCATCACGAAAACCAATGTAAATTGCATCGGCACCGTTATCGACTGCCGCCCGCAGCGCCGGAAGATTCCCTGCCGGGCATATCAAATCGATTTTCTGACTTAGCCTCGACATGCATTTATACTCTCGGAAAATATCCCCTGATAGGTATTTCTACGTTCAAACTCTGTCTTGATCGCATTCAGTACCTGCCACTTCTTCCCACACCAGGAAGGGGCAAGCAAAATTTTATCCGGGGCTGTTCCTGTCAGGCGATGATAAACCACATCAGTAGGTGTTAATTCAATCATGTCACATACAGTTTCAATATAATCATCAAATTCAAGTGGAATATATTCATTTCTTCGCCACTCATTTGCCAAACGGGTTCCTTTCACAACATGTAGTGGATGTATTTTCAAGCCTGCGACACCTTTTGATATGACACGCTGTAATGTGGTCAGGGCATGTGATTTACCTTCACCGGGGAGACCAAGCATAAGATGCGTGCACACATTTAGACCATAATTATGTGCCGCATCTACAGCGTCACAGTATTCCTTATAGTCATGTCCACGGTTGACACGTTTAAGTGTTACATCAAAGCTCGATTGCAATCCAAGCTCCAGCCACACTTCATAACCTTGTTGCTGATAATCGGCTAATAACTCAAGAACAGGCTGTGGTACACAGTCCGGCCGGGTTCCCACCGATAGTCCCACTATATTTTGTTGTGCCAGAGCTTGATCATATGTCGATCTAAGTTTATCTATATCACCATAGGTATTGGTATACGCCTGAAAATAGGCAATATAATGCAAGGCCCCGGTACGTTTTTTAATGACCGCTTTTCCTGCATCAACTTGGGAAGAAATTGTTTTAGGTTTAAGTCCGTTGGGACTGAACGAAGCATTATTACAGAAAGTACAACCACCACGTCCCTTAGTGCCATCCCTATTGGGACAGGTAAATGTTGCATCTATGGCAATCTTATGGACACGATTACCATAACGTGTCCTGATATCCTGACCAAATGTATTCACATAATCCGCCAGTGTTTGTTTGGCAGTGTCTGAACCGCTGGCTTTATCCATCCCTATCTTCAAGATGAGCGGAACAGAGAAAAATATTTTTCTGGTAAGAACATATCAGTTTTGTAACCCCGTCTCTAACTACGAGGGGATTTCATTACAATACCCTCTCTGTTATGGAATTTCTCCTTCTGCCATTGACTTAGAATCATTATTAGAATCTTTTTAAGATTTTCCAACTACAATTCTACCTGTCCCTGATTATCCAGATAGGTTTTAACAGAAAAGACTATAGCGTATGAAACTAAAATGAACTTGATATAAGTCAAACAATCGCTTTTTGACTGATATCAATTGGCTTGTTGCGTTGTTATATTTATAAAAATAATATCCTCCCCCGTTCATAAAAATATCCCGGATTTAAAAATATTGTAGCAATACACGTAAACACTAGACTTCTTCTAAATCGCCCACGCTTCTTTTATTTACTAACGAATCAGGTATCACCTGATCTAGATCAAGTAACTATTTGAAGTAGTTGACCGATAATGTTTAGTTGTTTGAATCTGAATAAAAATATTGAACGTGAAATTACAGAAATTAGATTATTTCAAACCACCAGCTTATGGTGTTGTGCATAGCGTCTGTCCACACGATTGCCCCGATAGTTGCAGTCTGCTGTCCCGGGTAGAAGACGGGAAGCTGATTAAAGTAGATGGCAATCCTGAACATCCGGTTACTCAAGGGTTTATCTGCCGAAAATTCGCTGCATCACCAACACGGATCTATGGCTCTGATAGATTGCAATATCCTATGAAACGTATTGGCCTTAAAGGCGAGGGCGAATTCGAGCAGATCTCCTGGGATGAAGCGATTGAAACCATCACGCAACATTGGCAAACCATCATTGATGAAGATAGCCCTGCAAGTATCCTCCCTTTTTTCGGTTCCGGTACCGAGGGTCTTGTGAATGGACGGATTGCCGGGAAACGTTTTTTTAATCGCATGGGCAGCCTGCAACTGGATCGAACCATTTGTACCAAGGCTGGCCGTACCGGTTTTCGATATACCATGGGGACTTCTATGGGGGCCGATCCCCGCGCCATTAGTGACAATAAATTAATCATCGCCTGGGGCACTAATGCCACTTCAACCAATATTCATCATCAAATCTTCCTCAAAGAAGCACTCAAGCAAGGTGCAAAATATGTCGTAATAAATCCGGTAAAGATAAAAGGAGCAGAATCGGCAGATGTTTTCTTACAACCCCGACCGGGAAGTGATGCGGCTCTGGCACTAGCAATGATGCATATCATTATTATGGAAGGACTTTACGATAAGGAGTTCGTCAAACTCCATACACTTGGTCTTGATGATCTGAAGCTGCGGGTTAATAAGTATACGCCGGAATATGTGGAAACCCTGACAGACATCCCAACGGAAGACATAAGAAAACTTGCCCACATGTATGCCGACCTAAAACCTTCATTTATTTATGTCGGTCCTGGTTGCCAGCGACATAGTAATGGTGGAATGACATTAAGAACTATTGCTTGCCTGCCAGCACTTGTTGGTGCATGGGCTCATAAAGGCAGTGGTTTATATTTTCCTACAAGTACCATTTTTCCTGTCGATGTGTCATCACTGGAAGGTAATGAACTACGGCCTAATCCACCTGTTAAGTACAACATGATTAATCTAGGTCGGTTGCTTAATGATGAAAAAGCCCGGATCAGATCGCTTTATGTTTTTAATGGCAATCCGGCTGCAGTCATGTTCAATCAGAACAACTTGAGAAAGGGATTACAAAGGGATAATTTATTTACCGTTGTACATGAGCAGTATCTGACAGATACCGCCCGATATGCGGATATTGTTTTACCTGCAACAACCCAATTCGAGTACGCAGATCTGTTTTTCTCTTATTATCACTTCAGCGTACAGTTAAACTGTCCGGCAATCGAGCCACATGGGCAATGTCGATCAAATCTCGATACATTTAATTTGCTTGCCGATGCGATGGGATTTAGAGATGAGTGCTTTCAACAAAGCAGTTGGGATATTATTCAGGATATTCTCGAACTTGATCACCCCGCACTGGCAGGGGTTACATTCGATGAATTAATTGAACAGGGTTGGTGCGAAGCAAATCTTGAAGGTGCACATTCACTGGTAGAAAAAAGTTATTTCCCAACACCCTCCGGCCGTATCGAATTCTATTCCAAATGTATGCAGGAAGACGGATTTGATCCCTTACCCGATTATATTCCACCAAAAGAGAGTAAAGAGGCGACTCCTGATCTGTTTGACAAATATCCCCTTTTCTTTCTCACAGCTTCAGATCAATCTTCACTAAATTCAAATTACGCACAGCATGTAAAGCGTAACTCAAGGTGCAATAAACCCAGATTGATTATCCATCCTGCAGATGCCGCTCCCAGGGCTATAACAGATGGTGCGCTTGTTCGCATATTTAACGACAGGGGGGATTGCCATATTCAGGCTGAAGTAAGTGAAACTGTAAAACAGGGTGTTGTTGCCAGTTCCGGTCTGTGGTGGGGGTTTCAATATCCGGATGGTCGTAATCCAAACCATACAACACCTGACTTTACCGGTGACATAGGTGGCGGATCTGCCTTCAACACCAATCTGGTCGATATAGAACTCTGTCTTGAAACAAATTTTAAATCAGAGCCTGTCTCTTATGGTTGAACACAGCATCTCATTACCTCACTCCGCTGAGGCCAGCTATCTGCACCGTGGTCTGGGGCATGTGGAATTTTTTGATTATGCCCAGAATGACATGACCGAGCTTAAAAAAACTCATGAAGAATTGGTAGTAAATGGATATAAAGGATTAAGCTTTCATGCGCCTATGCCCAGACCCTTGTTCTTCCCCTTCTCTGGTGTTACCTGTTTTTTCCTTAATGAAAAACCGGAGTTACGTGATCTTTCATTCCAGCTTATAGAAGATACGTTACAACATGCACAAAACTGGGGTGCAGATTATGTCGTCACTCATCTCACCTACGGCAAGACCGATACGTCTGATCCAATCAAGGCCAAACAATTAGCGAAGGATACCTGTGAACGTTTTGCTGCTTTGAGCCGGAACTATCGCGTTCCCATAAATATTGAATTTGCTGCCTATACCCGGACATTTAATCATCCTGAGGAGTTTGCAGAGCTTGTCTCACAGCACAAGGAACTGGGCATTTGTATCGATACCGGTCATACCATGTTCGGTGCTCAAATGCACAAGCGCGACTATTTCGATGATATCGCAATACTGGCTCCTCATGCCCGATCGATGCACTTATGGAATACACGCTGTGAAGTACACGATCACATACCACTACATCCATCCCAATCTTCGCAAGAGGGATGGATAGATATAGAACAGACACTGGAGATAGTGCTGGCACAAAACACAAACTGCACGATTATATTCGAATATCCCGTGGTGGAAGTCACGCCAAATATTCAAGAAGGTTACGACTGGATTGAAGACCTTGTCAAAACAATCACCCATAAACATATCACAATAAAAGAGAAAGAAATGTCATGAAAGATTTTAAAGTTCTTCTTATTAACTGTAACACGATGCTGGACACCCTGGTCACAGCAGGTATTGGTATATTGTCTGCCTCGTTGAAGAATGAAGGAATAGATGTACAACTATTTGACACAACATTTTATAAAACAGCTGAGCAGAGTGGAGATGATGCACGTGCCAGCGTCTTACAAGTGAAGAAGACAGATTTTAAAGATTTCGGGATTATTCCAGAAGAAGGTGATGTGGTAGAAGACTTTGTCAAGTTGGTTGAATCATATAAACCGGATCTTATCGGTCTTTCATGTGTTGAAATCACCTGGCCCCTGGGTCTGGAATTACTTAAAGCAGTCAAGCACACCTCTATCCCGACAATTGTTGGTGGTGCCTATGCGACTTTTGCCGCCGATATCATCACTCGTCAGGATGCCGTTGATATGGTTTGCGTTGGTGAGGGGGAAGAACCACTAACTGAACTTTGTACCAAAATGCGTAGTGGCGAAGATATCACCACCATTCCAAATATCTGGATCAAACAAGATGGCAAACTTTATAAAAACCCCATCAGGGCTGGTATTCCAATGAAACAACTACCTTTCCAGGATTGGGATATTTATGATGAGCGTCGTTTTATGAAGCCGATGGGTGGAAAAATCTCTGTGACCGGCACATTTGAAATGAACCGTGGCTGTCCCTATACCTGTACCTATTGTATCAACTCGGGTTTCGACCAATTGTACAGCCCGGTTGGAGGCTATTACCGGGAACAGGATATTCCCAGACTCATCGATGAGATGGTAGAAAAGAAAGAAAAATACAATCTATCTTTCGTCTATCTGGTCGCAGAGAGTTTTCTTACGACTAATCGTAAAAGGATAGAACAATTTATATCGCTCTACCCCAAGGTTGGGCTGCCCTTCTGGGTAGAGGCCAGACCAGAATCTATCTCAAAAGAAAAAGTTGATATGCTAAGTGAAGTAGGTTGTGAAGGTATCAGTATTGGCCTCGAGAGTGGTAATGCTGAACTTCGTAAAAAAATGCTGGGCCGTAATGTTTCCAATGAACGGATTATCAAGGCCTTTGAGATGCTGGCAGACAGTGATATCCGTGTGAGTGCAAACAACATCATTGGCTTTCCTACGGAAACACGGGAAATGATTTTCGATACCATCGAACTGGACAGGGAGATCAATGTTTCAGGTGTGATGGTAAGTTTCTTTAGCCCTTACCGGGGTTGTACCTTGCGTGAAGTCTGTGAACTGGAAGGTTATATTGAAGAAGAAGATATCGCCGAAGATTATCGTCTTTCTCCAACCATGGACATGCCGCAACTCAGCCGCGATGAACTCATTGGAATCCATAGAACTTTTCCTCTCTACGTAAAGTTCCCTAAGGAAGAGTGGGACACCATCCGACTTTGCGAAGGCACTGGTCCTGAGTCAGAGAAACTCTATCAGGAATATTCACAACGTTACACTGAAGAATTTATGAGTTGATTATTTTCGCATAACTAAAATACCAGACAAAAAGTTAACGAGGAATAGCATCATGTCCAACATAACTGTTATCGGCACAGGAATTATGGGTCGAGAGATGGTTCTTAAATTTCTTGGAAAAGGCCATCAAGTCACTGTTAACAACCGTACCAAAGCCAAGACACAAGTATTACTGGAGGCTGGTGCCGAGTTTGCAGAAACACCTGCGATGGCTGTTGCCGGGGCAGATTTTATAATTTCCATGGTTGGTGATGATGCTGACTCACGCGAGGTATGGTTAGGTAGTAATGGTGTAACGAGCGGTAACTATAAGAGCAGTGTGATCGCCATTGAATGTTCTTCATTATCACACGCCTGGATACTGGAGTTAAATGAGGCACTGCAATTGGCAGGGATCCGCTTTGCAGATTGTCCGGTGACAGGTGGGCCTGACGGCACAAAGGCAGGTACGCTGAGAGTTCTGGCTGGAGGCGATACGGAGACCTTGGACGCATTGCAGCCATTATTCGCGGCATTTGCACAGGAAGTTATTCATTTTGGTTCGGTGGGTGCGGGAACAAGTTATAAATTAATCGTTAATCTCATCGGCGCTGCGCAGGCAACAGCGCTAGCGGAAGGTCTTGTCCTGGCTGAGCATGCAGGTCTTGATCTGGAAAAGGTAGCCTACGCACTTGGTAAGGGTGCAGTGGCAAGTCCTCATGTTAAATACCTTACTGATCGTATGGTGCAGGGAGAGCATGATGATGTTTATTTTTCAACACGCTGGCGTCATAAAGATGCTGTCTATGCACTTCAACTTGCTGCAGAAAATGGCATGGATATGCCTACCTCAGCAGCAGCAACAGAATTGTTCCAACGCTGTATTGATCAAGGTCTGGGTGAAAAGAACTCAAGTGTGATTATTGAAACATTGCGCCAATTAAGTGAAAAACAGAGAGTAAGCAAAGAATAATTTGAGCCCCCCCTGTGTATAAATCAACCGTAACGATAAACCGGTAACAAATGATCTAGATCAAGTATTGTTCTAAGTAGTTGATAGATAATCACTATCTGTTTGGATCTGGACAACAATATTGAATATGGAACTTAAGGATTTTTATTAAATGCAAGTAACTCATGAACTAATGAATGAGCATCAACTGATTTTGAAGTATCTCGATTTGATGGAAAGATATGTCGAATTTAGTCAGACAAACGATAATAAGGATCTTTTTCTGCAGAAGGCGCAGGACTTTATCAGCTTCGTCCAGATATTTACGGATACCTATCATCACGCGAAAGAGGAAGATGTATTATTTAAATATTTGCAGGCACCCGGCGTTCTATCTCACTGTAACCCATTGCCCGTCATGCTATCTGATCATGAACAGGGAAGAGTTTATACCCAGAATATGAAAGATGCCCTGGCTAATAATGATCTGAAAACCCTGTGTGATAATGCCTGTGCTTATTCTCAAACACTTAAACAGCATATTTTCAAAGAAGATAATATCCTTTATCCAATGGCAGAAAGTGGAATATCTGATGATGATAAAATCGCCCTGGAGAATGAATACAGGCAAATTGAGGAAAAGATGGATAAACAGGCAATCTGGAATGAATACGAAGAACAATATTCAGAATTGGAAAGTTGCCTGGACTGACTGCAGTATAGCTAAAGATCTGTATCTGGCAGGAGGTTAAGCTTGAGTTCTGACTATTTGGACAAGTTCGATAATATTCTGGAATTAACTCTTTTTGATAAACTGGATAAAGCTAATCAAATAGCAACCCGAAATATCGCAGTTGAAAATCGTTTTACATTACAAGAATTGAGGATATTTATTGAGTCTGCCATTGATCTGTGCACCTGGAATGAGGAAAGTCTCATATCAAATTGGCACCATTGGAGACTATCATCGGACCTGACAGGACGTGAGTTTAAAAAATGGGCATTCAGCAAACTTGAAGAACTGCTGCTTAAGTTACGAGAAAAAGAAAATGATTATTCTGGCAGGCTTGCAAAGAATCCATCTTATCGAAATCAAAAAATAACTACATTACAGCAAACAGCGGACATCAAAATATTTGGAAGATGTCCTGTTTATTCCAATGCAACATTATGTTGCAATCTACAAACTATCGATGCGGTTAAAAACTGCGGGTTTGGATGCAGTTACTGCAGTATCCAGACAATGTATACCGATGACAACATACTGTTCGATAAACATTTCGGTAAAAAACTGGATGCTATAGAACTGGATCCAGATAAACATTACCACATCGGAACGGGGCAATCTTCAGATGCACTGATGTGGGGTAACACCAATGGCATTCTTGATGATTTATTTCGTTTTGCCAGGAAATGGCCAAATGTCTTACTGGAATTTAAAACAAAATCGAAAAATGTGGATTATCTACTGCTGTCAGATGTTCCGGATAATATTGTATGTTCATGGTCATTAAACCCTGACATTATTATTGATAATGAAGAACATCTAACGCCAAATTTGACCAAGCGTCTGAATGCTGCCCGCTCTGTTGCAGATAAAGGTATAAAAGTTGGATTTCATCTGCACCCAATGGTAGTCCATAAAGGATGGCAAAATAATTATCAGGCACTAATCAAGAATGTAATTGATCAGTTCCATACTGATGAAGTTGTATTTGTTTCTTTTGGTTCACTAACCTTTCCAAAACCTGTTATCAAAAAAATCAGAAGCTATGGTATACAAAGCAAAATTCATCAGATGCAGATGGCGTCAAACCCGGAAGGTAAAATGACATATCCCGATGATATAAAAGAACAGTTATTCCGCCATGCGTACGAATCTTTTAAACCCTGGCATGAAAAGGTTTTCTTTTATCTTTGTATGGAAGAGAAAAAGCTATGGGATCTAACCTTCGGTGAGTCATATGAAGATAATAAAACCTTTGAAAACACCCTGATTGAAAGTGCCCTGAAAAAAATAGCGATACCAGTCCAATAAACAATAATTAACATGGCTATCAAGGTAATTGGAGCTGGGTTTGGCAGGACAGGTACCGGGTCCTTACGTTTTGCGCTTGAAAGACTGGGCTTTGAAAAATGTTATCACATGTCAGAAATCATGGAGCATCCAGAAAAAAGCAGGGTCTGGCTTAATGCGGGACTGAAAAAACAGGTAGACTGGGACGATGTTTTTGATGGTTATCAGGCAACAGCAGACTGGCCAGCTTGTGCATTCTATAAGGAATTACATGAACACTATCCTGATGCGAAGGTAGTACTAACTGTCCGGGATCCAGATGAATGGTATAGAAGTACCTACGAAACAATTTATGCAATGACAAAAGCAAGGAACAAAATATTAGCCTGCTTATTTCCTGCCACTCGCAATATGAAGAGAATGATTACTAAAATTATCTGGGATGGAACATTTCACGGTAAATTTGAAGACGAGGCTTTCACAAAGAATATATTTATAGATCATATTGAGGAGGTAAAAAGAACTGTTCCAGAAAAACAGCTATTAATCTATGAGATTACACAGGGCTGGGAACCTTTATGCAATTTCTTGTCAGTGCCTGTTCCACAGGGAGAACCTTTCCCGGTAATTAATGATTCAAAAAGCATGAAAATACTGTTATTGAAACGTATCTTATTTTCAACGATCACTAATTTACTAATTCTTACAGTAGTCATTATCGCATTAATACTACTTTTCCCGTAACTCTTTCCCCAGGGATAGATATCATTATCCTCTTTATTATCTGTTAGAGACACCCACTCCACTTTTACTACGGACTTTAGCGAATCAGCATGCCCGGCAGTACTCTCACCAGAATAAAGGTGTGAAACCGCTCACGTGCATCCTGCACCCGCAGTATCAATGCTTACAGATATGTTATTTCTTTTTACGGGCCCTGGCCGCAGCCTTTTTGATCTTGGCGAGTTGCTTTTTCTCCCAACGCTCTCCTGCTGCAAACATTTTCCTGGCCTTTTGTTCACTGAGTTTGAGAAGACCCTTTTCACGTTTTAGAGCTTCTGCCAGTTGATCCTTTAAAACTGCAACCTCATCTTTAGCGGCGACCCTGACAAGTTTTAATTCTTCCCTGGCGGCGATCCTGGCTACGTTTAATGCTTTTTTCGTGGCACTCAAGTCCTTTTTCAGCCTGTCCGTCAGGGCATGTCTGCTTGTAGCAGCGGTCTTACGATTTGTCGTAGCAGTTTTCTTTCTGGTGCTTGTCTTTTTCTTTACCGCGGCCTTCTTTCTTATTGTCGTTTTCTTTTTTGCTGTCTTTTTCTTACTAACTTTTTTCTTTGTTTCAACCATCACTGTTCCCCTTTTTTATTTATTTCTGCGTTTAATTATAGTATCTAATCGGCCTGCCTGCTCAAGGTGGAAATATGCTTAATCCCACCCATTACCTCAGCCCATGTATATTTAATATCCGAAGCCAGCTGTTTAATATATTTTGCATCCAGTTTTTCATCCAGTTCTTCCAGCATGGCCTCTTCCTCCCGTTCCTCATGATGCTCTGTCAGGCCTTTAAAGGTTTTCTCCTTATCCAGTA
>Ga0164315_10001568_pt1 | contig 17156 bp, 9 predicted proteins | sample GuaBasSedimGuay6_FD_113737 | JGI IMG/M metagenome (GOLD analysis project Ga0164315, IMG submission 113737) | Subseafloor sediment microbial communities from Guaymas Basin, Gulf of California, Mexico - Guay6, Core 4569-2, 0-3 cm | ecosystem: Environmental > Aquatic > Marine > Hydrothermal vents >...
CTGCAAGCCCTGCCTCTTTCAACGCCCGGGTCCATTGTCGTTAGAGTTCAGCTCTGCCCGTGAATTGTATCCAGGGCGGTGCAACCGCAAGGCATAGTGCGTTTGGCTATCCCGTGGGATAACTCGAAATGTCACGTTTTCTGAATGACAGATGGGTTGGATGTCTTCAAGCTGGATGCGAAACGCTTGCAGTGCTTCAAGTGCGACCGGCAGATAGTGCGTTTCGATCAGGTTATCGGTCACCGATTTCCTCCATCGTCTCGTCAAATGCCGTCAGGAATTCAGCTGTGTTTTCAAAAGAGAAAACCAGAGGGGGGCGTATCTTCAAAATATTGTCGAATTTCCCATCAGTGGACAGCAGTATTCCCTTGTCCTTCAGGCGATTCGCAATGGTGTCGGCCCTATCGGGGTCTGGCTTTTTCGAGAGACCATCCTTGACCATTTCAATCGCGATAAACAAACCTCGCCCCCGAACGTCTCCAATGCAGTCGTAGCGTTCTGCCCGCGTCTGGAGTTCCTTTTTCAAGTGCGCTCCCACATTGGTAACACTGGAGCGCAAGTCGCCCTGCTCAATTTCATCGAGAACGGCCATGCCAACCGCAGCCTGCAGAGGGCTTGAAGAGAACGTGTTGAAATAGCGGGTTCTGGAGCGGAAAGCGTCGACCAGGACCCGGCTCGCAGCGGTCGCTGCCAGCGGCAGGCCATTGCCCATGGGTTTACCGGTGACGACAATATCGGGCTTGAATTGGGTTTCGTCATACCCCCACCATCGACCCGTCCTGGCATAACCTGCTTGCACTTCATCGGCAATGACCAGCCCACCGGCCTGATGTACCAATTCGGTGACCATTGACATAAAACCGGCTGGAATATCTGGCAATCCTTCATTGGCGAAGATTGAACACATGATGAGACCTGCAAATCCATGGCCGTCCGCATTCAAACCGTCGATTGCCCTGGTCACCTGGGCCAGGCTGGCCTCGCAGAGTTCCGCTTCGGTTATGCCCTGCATCAGTGGCCGGTATAAGTCAGGGTAGGGAAAGCATCGTATCTCTCCATTCCCCGGTTCCCTGTTACCAACGTAGTTCAAAGAGCTAACGAGTTCACTAGTGCCATGATAGGCGGCTTCTGTGCAAACGATGCCGCGTCGCCCCGTAGCGATGCGCGCCATGCGCAATGCAACTTCATTCGCTTCGGTTCCAGTACAGCTGAAGACCACGCATTCAATGTCCTCATGCTGGAGATCGGCGAGACGTTCCGCGAATCTGACCACACCCTCGTGCAGGTAACGGCTATGGATATTGAGTGTTGCTTGTTGCCCTGCCATGGCCTTAACCACGGCCGCATTGGCATGACCGACGCAGGGTACGTTGTTGTACATGTCGATGTAGCGCTTGCCGGCCTTGTCGAACAGGTAAACACCCTCGCCCCGGACAATTTCAAGGGGCTCATCATAGAAGAGCTCTGCACCGGACCCCAGTGCGAGGTTTCGACGGGATTTCAGCGATGACTGAGACATGGTGCTTTTCCTGTGGGTTATTGCATGCAAGGCTAGGCGAACTTGCGGTTTGATTCAATACGCGGGTGCTGACTTTAGCGTGTTTTGTTTCGGAAAGGTCCTAAACGGGTCAGAGCCACTGCTGTCCCACTTCATCCATTGGGGGAGTGGGTAGCTGGGGTGGGTACTGACTGCCAGGACTCGCCACGAGGACATCCATGTCGGCTCGGTCGCGACGTCCTTGTCGCTCACGGTCCTGGCAGTCAATACCCGCCCCAGCTCTGGACACCCCAGTGGCGGATTCGACAGACTGGAATCCAGCATCCGTTCAGCGAGCCAGGCTGAGTTTGATCACCGTATCAAGTTGATCTACCGGTTCTGATGGTAATGTGAAAATCACCGAATCATCTTCCTGTTCAAATTCAGCCTTTGCACCGGTCGCAAGATAGGTTGCCGATGTCATCTTGTCGCCAATACCACTCAGTACCAGGGAACCTGTCTCAGGCCACTCCAGTACATGCAGGTAAAGCGTATCACCCTTCTTGTTCATGGTGATGTCACCCCAGTCCGGGCGGGCAGAAAGTGGGTTGGCGCGGGTATTGATTAATGACTCGCTGTTCAGCTGCATCCACTCGCCGATAATGCCATAGAGCCGAACCGCTTCCGGATCCAGTTGGCCATTGCCCATTGGGCCATTGTTGAGCAAATAGTTACCGCCCGCTGCGATGGTATGTACCATGCGATCGATCAACTCTTTTCCGGTATGGTAGAAAAACTTGCCATGCGCCTTGTAACCGTAGGAAGAGCTGACGCTGTCGGGTGATTCAAAATAGAGTGGCAGGATACGGTCGGGCACTTCCTTGTCGCCGATCGAGACGTAGTCAAATAAATCGAGGATATCCTGACTCATGCGTCCCATACCCATCTTTATGATGCGTGAATTGATCAGGGTGTCGGGACTGTACTTGCGTATCAGATCAGTAAACAGCCTGGCGCGTTCATAGGTCATCTCATGGGGCGTGTCAAACCAGATCAGGTCGATCTCATAGTTCCTGACCAGTTCTTCGATCTGCGGCAGTGCTTTTTCCTCAAGATATCGATCCAGGTCATGCTCAAAATCTTCCGGCAGGTCAGGGTGGATTTCCCTTTGGGTGAAGCGCTTGTCAAAAGCCGAGTTGGGATCATCCCAATCCTGTGCGTGAGAGTAATAAACTCCGAACTTCAGACCGGCGCGGTGGCTGGCCTCGCTCAACTCCTTGATGATATCGCGCTTGAATGGTGTGGCGTCGACGATATTGAATGAACTGACAGATGATTCAAAAAGCGCGAAACCGTCATGGTGCTTTGCGGTAATAACCACGTAGCGCATACCCGCATCCTTGAACGTTTTGACCCATTCATCTGCGTCAAATTCAACCGGGTTAAATGTCGCGGCAAGCTCGCGATAGTCGGTCGTTGGAATCCGTTCGGAAAAATAGATCCACTCGCCATAGCGGTGCTCTGAGACATTGCCCTTGTACATCCCTGCCAGTTTTGAGGGTATACCGAAATGGATAAAGGCACCGAACTTGGCATCGCGGAACCATTGATCCAGACGTGCTTCGCTATCTGCCGTTTGTTTCAAGCCGTCGGGAAAGCGATAGTCGAAGGACCGTTTGTCTACTTCAGAGTGGTCGGTCACAGGGGTGACTGCATTGTCAGTATTTGCGAATCCGGGTGAGAGAGTCGCTAGGATCAGGAGACCTGCTAGTACATACTTCATAAGGTTTATTCCATGTGAAATACGAGGTCGAGGTCTTCTGCCAGCGGTTGATTATCGGGGTGGGTTTCCATAATGTCAGCCATAAAGGCCCACCATTTTTTGACGATGGGGTCCAGTGGTAGCTTGTCCATACCGTGATCTTCAGTTCGTTTAAGCACCCCAAACAGCTTGCAGGAGCTCCTTTCAAGAAAAATAGAGTAGTCGGAAACACCGGCCTGTTTCAGGGTTTGTGAAAGCTCGGGCCAGATTTCATCGTGTCTCTTCTCATACTCGGCTTCATTACCGGGTTTCAGTTTCATTACAAAGGCAATTTGTTCCACTGTGATCTCTTGGGTTGGTGACGGTATATGACAGATTATGACATAAATGTTTGTTATCTTTACATTCTCTAGCAAATGTTTTTGAATAATTGTGTAATAAGCATTATATATGAGAATTAGTGGTTTAAAATGATCATATATGATTGAAAAAGACCAAAACCTGGTGTAGAGTGCGCACTGTTAACGTTATCATTGGTATGACTTAAATCAAGTTTGGTGCAGTCACAGTTTGGGAGCATAAGAATGTTAAAATCTGATTTTTGGATCAGGATGGCTAGCTGCCTGGTTTTTTCACTTGGAGCAACAATAGCTCTGGCACAGGACAGCGGCACAGAAAGTGATGCAGCTGAAAATGAGATGGTTTTGGAAGAGGTCATCATCACGGGCGTGCGTCGTGCGATGGACAATGCCCTGAACGTCAAGCGTGAATCTAGTTCTATAGTTGACGCCATTTCATACGACGATATCGCTGCCTTGCCTGCGCTTGATATGGGTGAGGCACTTCAGGCCATTCCCGGTGTACAGGTCAACCGTGAGGGTGAGCGCCGTTCGTCAGAGATCAACCTGCGTGGTTTACCCGGCGGCTTTGTCAAAGTCACGGCCAATGGCCAGGGTTTTGCCACCCCGTCGAGGAGTACGGGTACAACCGCAAAGGCCGAGCAGAACCCCTTTGGTGCATTCGATGCGAAGGTGTTCGACGGTGTGACGGTGATCAAAACGCCGAGCGCAGATATGCAGGAAGGCGGTATTGCCGGCACGATTGATAAAAAGCTTGCCAATGCGCTTGAAAAAAAGGATGGTCGCTACTCGGTACAAGTCGGTGCTCGTTATGAAGAGCTGAATGATTCATGGGATCCGGAGTTTGCGGCTTCTGGTACCAAGCACTTTATTCCGGATGTATTGGCAGCCACGTTCAAATTCGCGTGGTCCGAGCAGAACTTCCGTCGTGACTCCATCAGCAACAACACTTACCAGAACCTGGATAAGAAGGTTTTCGCGGGCGTGGATGATTGGAAGGCGGCCAATGGTATCGCCGCTGACGATATCGTTCAATATGGTCGTGACATACGTCAGTTCTCCGAGTACAACGAAGGTGATCGCATGTCTTTCGTAGGTGGCCTGGAATGGGCACCTAGTGACGAATTACAACTGGGTATGGACCTGTTATACACGCAGCGCGATATGGATGACAGCACTTTGCAGATTCTTGGAGTCGACACCCGCTACCGCAACAAAACAGGTATGAGTATTACACCGATTGGTGACCCTGTCCTTACTGCTACCCAGGAAGATGGCACCAATTTGTGGGTGGTTCCCGAATACGCCTTTGAAAATGTCAGGTATACGCCGGGTAACCGCGGTTTCACTTTCTTTGAAGAGGCTCGCGGTGTTTTCTTCGACGCCGTATGGCAGCGTGATAACTGGACGGTGGACGGGGCTCTAACCTTTTCCGATTCGAGCAATGAGTTTGAACAACTCAATTATCAGACATCATATATTGCAAAGAATAATGCGGGTGGTATCGGCGGTACTTATGGTTCCGGTGCCGGCAATATGCGTGACTACTACCTTAACCTGGTGGGCTGGGAGGCATCCAATCTGGATCAGCCATTCTCACCCAGTTCCACACCTGCCGATGACAACAGCGTGACCGGCGCAGACGGCAAGACACTATTCTATGTTACTGGTAGTTATCAGGACAGAGTACGGGACCAGCAAGCACTTGAGGCAAACGCACAATACGACATCAATTGGAAAGGTCTGGGCAGTATCAAATTTGGTGTCCGCCAGTCCACTGAAGATCTGACTGCCGGCCGTGTGGACATGTCAGCCAATGGCATACACGTCGAAAATATTTCCAGCGACCTGTATGACGCCCCGTATTATGTTGGCAGCACGAGTTTCTTTGGTGGCAACGCACCCGGATTCGTGACCTACGAGGGAGGGTGGAGGTCATTTGATGCAAATGCATATCGTGCCGCTACGCTTGGCGATGGTGTTAACAATCCCAATGACCTGGGTTATGCAGGAAACTCAGGTTACCTTGCAAAGACACTCAAGGATCAGGTTACACAGAGCAGGCAAGAGATGAATTTTGACTCAAGCCTGGATATTACCGCTGCCTATTTGATGGCTAACTTTGAAACAGCGACCCCTGGCGGTAGGGACATCTGGGGCAACATTGGCGTGCGCTATGTGGATACCGGTCTTTCAGCAGATGGCGTGTCACTTGTCAATGGTGCCTACACGCCCACGGCAACCACAAATGACTATGATAATTGGCTTCCATCCCTGAACTTCAACATGACATTGGCAGAAAACCTCATATTGCGTGCGGCTTACAACGAAACCATGGTTCGGCCGTCCCTGGCTTCATTCACGCCTTCTGGAACGTTGAACGAGAACGACAACTCCGTCACTATTGTTTTACCAGCCAGTGATCTCGATGCCTATACCGCTAAATCGTACGACCTTTCGCTCGAGTGGTACAACCGCCAGGGCAGTGCGGTCACCATCGCCGTGTACCAGAAAGACATCAACTCCTTCTTTGAGAAAACTGCTATCTGTCCCGAGGATGGAGGAGACCTGGGTTACGGTCCTCTTGAACTGGTCGATAATGGAGGCGGGAGTTATACATGTTACATTTCCGAGCCCTATGATCCAGGCACCGGGGAAGACCCCTACCTGCGTGAGATGAGGGCCACCGAAACGATCAATTCCAACGAAAAGTTGAAACTCAATGGCCTGGAGATCGCAATTCAGCAAAACCTCGATTTCCTGCCAGCACCATGGAACGGTTTTGGCGGCATTATCAACTACTCCAAGGTTGATACCAATGATAAAGAGAATATCCTGCCGGGCATATCGCCGGTGTCCTATAACCTGATCGGCTACTGGGAGAATGAAAAGCTCAGCTTCCGCCTGGCCTATAATTACCGCGATGAATATGTCCTCGCCGGTGGCGGTAGCTTCATCGGGTTTGAAGATCGTTATGTTGCAGCCCGCGGTCAGTTGGATTTCTCGGCAGTCTGGCGGGTCACGAATAAGCTCGAGTTCATAGCGCGAGGGTATAACCTGACCGAAGAGATTTATGAAGAGTACCTGGCCGATAACCCTGCCAAAGTTCGTCGCGTGAATTGGGATGGCCGTACCTGGGCGCTATATGCTCAATATCGTTTCTAAGCTGTGTAAGGGTTGATTTTCGCGCCCGCGTTGTCATACCCGCAAAGGAGATTGCCATTTCGGAAGTGTCGTCAAGTGTTCCGGGGTGACAATCTCCTTTTTATGTGGGGTCAGAGTCAAGTGCCAGAGTGCAACTCTGACACTTGACTCTGACCCCGTCCCTGCTAAACAGGATGTTGAAAAGTATGTACAAAAGAACTCAGAAAAGTATACCCCACAAATCCGGGCGTTTGGCCTTGATTGTCGGATTAGGCCTGGCTTTGCTTGCTTGTTTCAAGGTAAGCGCTGAAGTAGCGTCAGAAACAAGTGACGAGGTCGACTATTTCACCAACAATGGTTATAGCAACACGGTCGGAACGATGCAGCACCCGGCAGGTGAGTATTACAAAGGCGTGACCTATGTGGCCTACCAGGGGCCGCTTGAAGATCCTTACGTAGCAGCATACGAGCATGCGACGGGCAAGTGGTCAGGACCGTTCAAGGCAGGGGAGAGCATCCTCGGCAAGACACCGGGCGCCAAGATTGACAATCACGGTAAACCCGCGCTGATTGTTGACGGCGAGGGTTATATTCACCTCGTTTTTGGTGGTCATGGCGGTTTACCCCGTCATGGCACCAACGAGCTTGGTAATACCCACAATGGTCAGATGATTCACGTGGTCACGAAGCGGCCTCGAGATATTTCCGAGTGGGAAGTGTTGGATAACATCACACCGTTTGGCACCTACAACCAGTTTGTGAAGATGGAAAATGGCAATATCTACCTGTTTTATCGCCACGGTGCCCATCGCAGCAACTGGGTCTACCAGAAATCAAGCGATAATGGCCGCAGCTTCGGGCCTGAGATATCCGTCCTCAAGCACCAGGCGCGTACCGATACCCCGGGTATTCATGACTCCTGGTACGCGTGGTTCACGAACGGCCAGGGTAACGAGATCATCGCTGCTTACAATTATCACCGCTGCCGGGAGCCAAACCATAACGGCCAGCGCCATAACGGCTATTACATGGTGATGGACACCGCTGACCATGGTTGGCGTAACGCAAAAGGGGAGAGTCTCACGGTGCCTGTTACCAAGGACTACGCCGATGAGATGACATTAGTAGCCGATACAGGTGACCTGTGGACCGTGCGCGGGGTTACCGCCCTGGACCCGACAGGCAAACCCCATGCTACCTTTGAAGTCGGTGAAGGCATGGGCCTCCACCATGGTGGCCCAAAACAAACGAGCCACTACCGCTGGACAGGCCAGGAATGGGTCACCGGGGGTAGCACCGAGGTGCCCATTTCGGCAGTGGGTGATATGCTGGTCTCATCTCCCACCGAGGTAAGTTTACTGCTTGGCGGGGACGAGGTGGCCTGGTGGCATAGCAAGGATGGTGGAAAGAGCTTTATAAAAGGTGAAACTCTGATCAAACGTGAGAAAACCCGGTTCGCGCTTTCATCGATGATCCGAAACGCTCATCCCGATGCGCGTGTCATCGCCGCCGGCAATAACAGGGCTGACAAAAACCTTTTCAGAGAGATGTATCTGCTTGGTGATGACGGGCCGGTCAAACGACTGAAAGCCGGGGCAAATAATCTCGACGAATGATCAATGGGAATCGGGGTCAGAGTAAAGTGCCAGAGTACAACTCTGGCACTTTACTCTGACCCCACCCCCGCATACTCTGGCCCCATCCCCCGACCATTCAGGAACGAAGACACTTGAACATGAAAATTGGTGCACTGACCGGATTGCTCACATTGTTGAGTTTTGCTGCCATAGCCGAGCCGTGTGAAGACAGCTGGGAACTCGTATTCAGTGATCCAGGCGCCGGGGACTGGCAGGAGCACTGGTTCGTTGAAGGTCTGAAAGCGACCGTGGAATACGAGGAAGGTGGGTTGGTATTTACGTCGGGACCAGTGCCGAGGGAGCAGACCAGCCACGCAGTGCTGTGGACAAAGCAGAGTTTTACCGGCGATATCAGGATCGAATACGACTACACGCGGCTCGAATATATGACCGAGGCCCCGTCAGTAAATATACTCTACATTCAGGCCACCGGGCTTGGCACCGAGGAATCACCGACGGATATTTTTCTCTCCACCGCCCAGCGTGAGGTACCGTGGATGAAGTCGTATTTTCTGAACATGAATGCTTTGCATGTTTCCTATGCGACCACCGGGCCGAAACGCTCACATTACGTCGCCGCGCGCCGTTACCCGGCCAAGGACGAGAAGAGCTTTATGCATGGCACGATGATTCAGCCCAACTATGAAAACGTCGACCTGTTCAAGGCGGGTGAAACTTATCACATCACTGCGCTTAAGGAGGGCAACCAGCTCACGTTCACGGCGGAGCGTGAAGGCAAGATGCATACCTTCGAGTGGGACACCTCAGCGTTCCCACCCGTCACCGCAGGCCGCATTGGCTTGCGTCATATGTGGGCACGTAGCAGTCGCTACCAGAACTTTCGGATGTTTGAAAAAAAGAACTAGCTGATGATGAAGGAGACTGTTGTGAGAGCAATATTCGCAATTATGGCCATCCTGGCCACGGCATTGATAACGTATGCGGCAGGGAATGCGGTTGCCTCAGAACCCCCGGGAAAACCGAATATCGTTATATTGTATGCCGATGACCTTGGCTACGGTGACCTTGGGAGCTATAACCCCCAATCCAAAATACCCACACCAAGCCTGGACAAACTCGCAGATGAGGGGATGCGATTTACCGACGCACATACATCATCGGGGATCTGTTCCCCATCCCGTTATGCATTGCTGACAGGACGCTACCATTGGCGGAAATTTCACAGTATTGTTCATGCCTTTGGCCCGTCGAAGTTCGCAGCGGAGCGACTCACCATGCCGGAGATGCTGCAGCAAAAGGGCTATACAACGGCCGCCATTGGCAAATGGCACCTGGGGTGGGGCTGGGACGCCATTCGCGCACCCGGCAGCCCAGGCGACGGTGTAAGCCCCGATGATTTCGATTGGAATAAGGCCATCCCGAACGGTCCGCTTGCTCACGGTTTTGACTACTATTTTGGTGACAACGTCATCAACTTTCCACCTTATACCTGGATTGAAAATGACCGGGTCGTAAAAGTACCAGATACGATGGTCGATAAAAAACTCTGGGTCATCAAAGAGGGCAAGATGGAATTCCGGCCCGGTCCGATGGTCACGGGTTGGAACCCTTATGAGAATATCCCGACCACGACCCAAAAGGGTATCGACTATATCAGCCAACACGCGGCGGGTGAAAAGCCATTTTTTCTCTATTTTGCCTACCCCTCACCCCATGCACCGATCATTCCCAATGACCGCTTTGATAACACATCCAAAGCCGGTCCTTACGGTGACCTGGTGGTGGAAACTGACGACTCTATCGGGCAGCTCCTGGACGCGATCGAAACCGCGGGCATCGCTAACAACACGCTGGTGATTTTCAGCTCGGACAACGGGCCGGAACATTACGCCTACAAACGTGATGCCGAGTATGACCACTGGTCCTCTGAACCGTTACGGGGTCTCAAACGCGATATATACGAGGGTGGCCACCGGGTGCCGATGATTGTTCGCTGGCCGGAAAAAGTGCCGGCAGGCGTCCGCAGCGATGAGTTGGTTTCCCAAATCGATATCATGGCGACGGTTGCCGCACTGGTCGGTTTCGATCTGCCGGATGATGCCGCGGAGGACTCCTACGATCTGCTGCCGCTGTGGATGGGCGAAACCAGGGCTGGCCCACGTACTGTTCATATCCACAATACATTTGAAGGCGACTACGCCATTCGCCATGATGAATGGAATCTCGTCGCCAGCAAGACCGGTTACCGGATCAAGGACAAACACAAGGACTGGGAAATCCGGCACGGCTATCAAAACGATGAAAATCCCGCTGGTCAGTTGTTCCACATCACGAGCGACATCGGGCAACGCCACAACGTCATTGAACAGAATCCCGGGAAAGCGGCGGAGCTGGCAGCGCTATTGCAGCAAATCCGGCAACAGGGATATTCAGCACCACGGTTGAGTGAATAATATGAGAGCGATATTTTTATCAGTAGTGCTATTGCTTGGTTCAGCGGCTTGTTTTGCCAAAGCTGTCGAGCGGCCAAACGTGGTATTTATTTATACGGATCAGCAGCATTACCAGGCTATGGGCTCTGTGGATGAATTCTTCGACACACCGAACATGGATGCGCTGGCGGCCACATCGGTGGTGTTCGAGCATTCGTTTGCGACCTCGCCGCAGTGCTCACCAAGCCGTGCGTCGATCATGACAGGTTTGTATCCGCATAAAACCGGCATGATGGGCAATGTTGGCTCTGCTGGTGGTACGGAACTGGCACTGCCGACCATTGGTAAACGCATGCAGGATGCCGGTTACGTCACGGGTTTTATGGGTAAATGGCACCTCGGTGATAATGAGGCTGGCAATGCGGGCTGGGATAAGAAGGCCACCAGGGACGGCAATGAAGAATGGTGGGTGGACACCGATACCACCGAGCAGGCATTGTCCTTCCTTGATGAGCACAGCAAAGGGGACAAACCGCTGTTCATGTTCCTGATGTATAACGACCCGCACGACATATACTATTTTCAGGACAAGCCTGACCGTGACCCAGTACGGTTAAATAATGTGGAATTGGGTGAGAGCTGGCACAAGGAAGACCTGGCGGAAAAACCCTCGCCACAGCTGGCCTACATGGAAGACAACCAGGGACAAATTATCCATGACCGGGAAAAAGAAGAGTGGCAGTATTACCGTGATTATTACCAGCAGAAAGTGAAGCTGGTCGATGACGAGGTTGGTAAAGTCATCGCGCGGTTGAAAGAGCGGGGCATGTGGGAGAACACGATCATTGTCTACTCGTCCGATCATGGCGATATGGATGCTTACCACAAGCTGATCTTCAAGGGACCGTTTATGTACGAGCACATAATCCGTGTGCCAGTCATGATCCGCGTACCACCCAAACTTGGTGGTGTGGCGCCTTACATGGAACGTGATCACGACTGGGTAAATGTGGACCTTCTGCCGACGGTGATGGACCTCGCGGGTCTTGCAGTTCCCGAAGTTGATGGTATTTCGTTCAAGCCCTTGCTGACGGGAGGCGAGCAGGGGCCGGCACGTGAATTCGTGGTGACCCAGTACTACAGCAAGCAGCAGTGGGTGAACCCGATCCGCTCGATTCGCAACCATCAATTCAAGTACAACCTGTACACGGAGTTTGGCGAGGAGCTGTACGACCTCGTCAACGATCCGGAAGAACTTGTGAACCTGGCACAAGATCCGGACTACACATCTATCAAGGCTGATCTGCGGGTCAAGCTCGATACCTGGATCGAGGAAAACCAGGATGAGTTTTACTCATACGAGGTTACCGAGATGCAGTCTTCCGGGCCGATCATGGGGCAGGGGGATTATGCCCATGACGCAAAGTTTACAGCCACCAAAATTGCCGAGTCAGAGGTCGATCCACTGGCGCTCACCATTGACGGAAGGTTCGGGCAATCCATCAACGGAAATGCTTTTCAGCAAGACGTCGTTGCCAGTCACAACGGCTTTCAATACGCCGCTTATTACGACAGCGAACGACAGGTTTGCGTGGCGAGGAGAAAACTCCCGCAGGGGGACTGGAAAATCATCCGCTTCGATGATTACAGCTTCGAGGGTGACGATGCACATAACACCATCTCGATTGGCATCGCCCCAGCAGACGGCACTATCCACATGGCTTTTGATCATCATGTGCATCCCCTGCATTACCGGGTATCGCAAAAAGGTGCTGCAACTCACCCGGACAAGACTCAGTGGCAGGCCTCCCTGTTCTCTCCCATAACAGACAGCCTGACCGGATTTACCGGCTACGAGAAGATCCTGAATGTCACCTATCCCCGTTTCTTCCAGACACCCGAAGGCGGACTGCAACTTCGATACCGCCGTCATGGTTCAGGCAATGGTGACAATATGATGGTTGATTATGATGCGACCACCAGCACCTGGTCCCATTACTGGCAGATCGATTCCAGGGAGGGCGTTTTCAAAGACGTACTTAATGAGAGCCCACGAAGGAATGCCTACACCAATGGATATGACTACGGACCGGATGGGAAGCTGCACACCACCTGGGTCTGGCGCGAGCAGAACGGCAACGGCAATGCCGGTAATCACGACCTGATGTATACCTACAGCACCAATGGTGGCCGTTCATGGATGAACAACGACGGCCAGGCACTCGAAAGACCGCCTTATGTGCATTCACCCGGTATTACCGTGGCGGAAATTGGCCGCCAAGACGGGCTGATGAATACCCACGGACAGGCGGTCGACTCTCTTGGCCGGGTCCATGTCGTGATGTGGCATACCAGTGACGAAACCCTGGCTGCGGCAGGAAGCTGGCCCGGTGAATACCGGTGGGGCCCGGCCGAGGCACGCCGGTATCACCATTACTGGCGAGGATTGGATGCCCGGTGGAATCACCTGGAGCTTCCGATGGTGGCAGGCAGTCGCCCGAAGATATTCATCGACAAGGAAGACAATATCTTCCTCATATATGGACAACCACAAGCCTCGTCGGAAATGGCAAAGGGAATTTATTTCAAGACAGGCGACCTTGTTATCGCAGCAGCATCGGCTAATTCAAACTGGACCGACTGGCAGATCATCCATACCGAAACCGGACCATTCGGCAATGAAATGCTGGGTGATTTCTATCGCTGGAAAGACAGTGGTGTCCTGTCCATCCTGGTTCAGAATGCACCCCTGGAAACAAGTACGCCGACTCCTTTACGTATTCTGGATTTTAGTTTTAAGAAGACAACACAACATTAGGATTTGAAAACCATGCGCACTATCATGCGAAAAAGCACTTCTCACACATTAAAGTACCTGGCTTTGATCTTTGCATCAGGTCTTGCTCTTCTGGCTGGAACCCAGGCAGTTGCCGGGGAAACAGATGCGGCCGGCGAGGTCGACTATTTCACCAACAATGGCTTCAGCAACACCGTCGGCACGATGCAGCACCCAGCCGGTGAGTATTACAAGGGCGTGACCTACGTCGCCTACCAGGGGCCACTGGAAGACCCTTACGTGGCCGCATATGACCATGAATCGGACACTTGGACCGGGCCATTCAAAGCGGGCGTGAGTATCATGGGCAAGGACCCCAACCACAAGATAGACAACCATGGAAAACCGGCACTGGTGGTAGATGCTGAAGGCTATATACACCTCGTTTTCGGTGGCCATGGCGGGCTGCCAGAGCATGGGGAAAACCTTCTGGGCAATACCCATTACGGCAAGATGATCCACGTGGTCACAAAGCGCCCGGGGGATATCACCGAGTGGGAGGTGTTGGATAACATCCCGCCATTTGGAACCTACAACCAGTTCGTAAAGATGGACAATGGTGATATCTACCTGTTTTATCGCCATGGCGCACATCGCAGCAATTGGGTCTACCAGAGATCAACCGATAATGGCCGCAGCTTCGGGCCGGAGGTATCCATCCTCAAAACCCAGGCCCGCACCGATACTCCGGGTATTACTGACTCCTGGTACGCGTGGTTCACAAACGGCCAGGGCAACGACATCATCGTTGCTTACAATTATCATCGTTGCCGGGAGCCAAATCATAATGGTCAGCGCCATAACGGCTATTACATGGTGATGGACACAGCTGACCATGGTTGGCGTAACGTAAAGGGTGAGAAGCTCGCCGTGCCTGTCACCAAGGACTACGCCGATGAGATGACTTTGGTAGCCGATACAGGTGATCTGTGGACCGTGCGCGGGGTTACCGCCCTGGATCCGGCAGGTAAACCCCATGCAACTTTTGAAGTAGGTGAGGGCATGGGTCTGCATCATGGTGGTCCCAAGCAAACCAACCACTACCGCTGGACTGGCCAGGAGTGGGTCACCGGGGGTAGCACCGAGGTGCCCATTTCGTCAGTGGGTGAGATGCGGATCACATCTCCTGATAAGGTGAGTTTATTGCTGGGCGGTGACGAGGTAGCCTGGTGGCATAGCACCGATGGTGGAAAGAGCTTCGCCAAAGGTGAGGTATTGATCACTCGTAAGAGAACCCGGTTCTCGCTCACATCGATGATCCGAAACGCGCATCCGGACGCACGCATCATCGCTGCGGGCAATAACCGGGCCGATAAAAATCTATTCAGAGAGATGTATCTTCTAGGCGATCACGGGCCAGTCAAACGGATGAAAGCCGAAGCGGATCAACCCAATAACTAGTACTCGACAATTGAAATATGTGACGATGATGACAAAAAACATACTCTGCTTTTTATTGCTTTTCCTGTTTGCAATACCCTCGCACTCACTGGAGGTAGAGGGTTTTGCACCCGACAAACAAGTCACCTACAAGACCGTGGGTGAAACTGAACTCAAGCTACATATATTCACCCCCGCCGATCACAAGCTGTCCGATAAACGGGCAGCCATCGTGTTTTTCTTTGGCGGCGGTTGGAACGGGGGCTCGCCAAGCCAGTTCTATCCTCACTGCGAATACCTGGCTTCACGTGGCATGGTATGTATGGCCGCTGATTACCGGGTCAAATCCAGAAACAACACATCACCCCGTGAATGCGTCATGGACGGAAAGTCGGCCATCAGGTGGATCAGGCTCAATGCCAGCGAATTGGGAATAGACCCTGACAGGATCGCAGCGGGTGGAGGGTCCGCAGGCGGACAGGTGGCCGCTGCGACTGGAACCACCAACGGATTCGAGGAAGAGAACGAAGATCATGGCATCAGCTCCCACCCAAATGCGTTGGTGTTGTTCAATCCTGTGTTCGACAATGGCCCAAATGGCTATGGGCACAGCCGGGTCAAGGAATATTGGGAGGAAATCTCGCCGATCCATAATATTGACGAGAAAACACCTCCCACCGTCGTCTTCCTTGGAACCAATGACAAGCATATCCCGGTGGAAACCGCCGAAAAATTCAAGGCGCTGATGGAAGGCAATGGCGTGCGGAGTGATCTGCATCTCTACCGTGATCAGCTACACGGTTTTTTCAACTTTAACAAAACGGAAAATTACACCAAAACCGTTATTGAAATGGATCGGTTTCTGGCCTCGCTGAATTACCTGGAGGGTGAGCCAAGCTTGCCGGCCTATGTGGGAACGGTTGAGGATGCCCGGAATTATAAGGAAGGATTGACCGACCATTTGCAGGACGGGAGCCTGGTGATTTGGGATGACACGCCAGCGGAGAGATGGGATGTCGCCTATCCGGTCGGCAATGGCCGTCTTGGCGCGATGCCATTCGGTCAATATCCGTCCGAAAAGATCCTGCTCAACGAGGAAACCATCTGGGCACGCAGCGATGGATTCGAGATGCCGGCCAACAGCCCTGAACACCTGCAACGGCTGCGGGAACTGGAAGCGGCCGGAGACTACGAGGGCGCGGATATTTATTTCCAGCAACATCTGCAGAACGAGAAGCGTCCGGATAGCTATCAGTTGCTGGGCTGGTTGCATCTGGACTATCACGCTGCGCCGCTGAAGGAAACCCACCGCGAGCTTGATCTGGAAACCGGCATCGCCATAAGCCGTCATGTCCTGACGGACGGCACCGAAATCACACAGAAAGTACTGGCTTCTGCGCCTGACGATGTGATCGTGCTCAGGATCTCGTCAAGTAAGCCGATTAATCTGCGGGTCGCCCTGGAGGGTGGAACCATCGTTAATGGCGACCTCTTCAAGTCTGCGGCTGCGAGCGGTGAAAATGCCACGCAATATGAAGGCCGCGTTCGTGTGATCGTGGATGGAAAATCCACACAGAAGGATCAGGGCCTGGAAGTCGGCGACAGCCGGGACGTGACGGTCTACATTTCCGCTGCCACCAACTTCGATCGAAAACAGAGCGGGGTGATGCTCGCACAGGGATGGAACAGAAAAGCATTGGAGGACCTCGACGCGCTGAAGGGCAGGTCGGTGGAGTCCATTGAACAGGCGGCTGTTAAAGACCATCAAGACTATTTCGATCGCATGTCGGTTGATTTTGGAGCGACGCCGATTGAGTTATTGGAACTGCCGATCTGGGAAAGGCTCGGGCGGATAAAAGACGGTGCAAGTGACGACCCTGACTTGATCGAAACTTATTATCAGTTCGGTCGCTACCTGCTGATTGCCTCGTCCCGTCCGGGAACCCTGCCGGCCAATCTGCAGGGTATCTGGAACCCGCATGAAAAAGCGCCATGGGGATCGGATTTCCATCTGAATATCAACATCCAAATGAACTATTGGCCGGCGGAAACGACGCATTTGGGCGAGATGCATGAGCCGTTTTTCGATCTCATTCGCTACTTCCAACCGCCAGGGCAGCGCATGGCTGAACGCCTGGGTATGAGGGGCTGGTGTATGGGGCACTCGA
>Ga0164315_10001569_pt1 | contig 17153 bp, 17 predicted proteins | sample GuaBasSedimGuay6_FD_113737 | JGI IMG/M metagenome (GOLD analysis project Ga0164315, IMG submission 113737) | Subseafloor sediment microbial communities from Guaymas Basin, Gulf of California, Mexico - Guay6, Core 4569-2, 0-3 cm | ecosystem: Environmental > Aquatic > Marine > Hydrothermal vents...
ACTGGACAGCCCAAAGGGGTTGTAAGGGATAACGGCGGACACATGGTGGCGTTAAAGTGGACCATGAGCGCCATTTATGGTGTTGAAAAAGGTGATGTATACTGGGCAGCCTCTGATATCGGATGGGTCGTAGGCCATTCTTATATTGTCTACGGCCCTCTTTTTAAAGGGTGTACCACCATTCTTTTTGAAGGCAAGCCTGTTGGCACCCCGGATGCCTCGGCATTCTGGAGAATCATCTCCCAGCACAAGGTAAAAACCCTTTTTACGGCTCCCACTGCATTCAGGGCCATTAAACGGGAAGATCCAAAGGCTCAATTGATGAAGAATTTTGACCTGTCCTGCTTTAAATATCTGTTTCTGGCAGGAGAAAGACTGGATCCTGATACCTTGTCCTGGGCAGAGAATGCCCTCAAAGTACCGGTCATTGACCACTGGTGGCAGACAGAAACGGGCTGGGCCATTGCCGCAAATTGCGTGGGACTTCATAAATTTGACGTCAAACCCGGATCACCCACGAAACCGGCTCCAGGATGGAACATGGCCGTGCTGGGAGATGACGGGCAGCCCATCAGTGCAGGCGAAATCGGTGCCATCGTGGCCAGGCTGCCGCTGCCTCCGGGAACATTGCCCACCCTCTGGCAGAATGATCAAAGATATATTGATTCCTATCTGAGCGTGTTTCCCGGATACTATGAAACGGCTGATGCAGGATTTATTGATGAAGACGGGTATGTCTATGTCATGGCCAGAACAGACGATATTATCAATGTGGCCGGCCACAGGCTGTCCACGGGCGGCATGGAAGAAGTCATTGCAGGACACCCGGATGTTGCCGAGTGTGCGGTCATGGGTGTTGAGGACTCTCTCAAAGGACAGATCCCTCTGGGAATGATGGTATTAAACGCGGGAGTACAAAGAGATCCGGCTGAGGTGGTCAAAGAAGTTATTGCCCTGGTCAGAGACAAAATCGGACCCGTTGCTGCGTTTAAAACCGCAACCATTGTCAAACGGCTGCCCAAGACCCGGTCCGGAAAAATCTTGAGAGGGACCATGCGGTCCATCGCAGACAAAAAAGAGTATAAGGTCCCGGCTACCATAGATGATTACTCATGCCTGGATGAAATCGAAGATTCCCTTGGGAAAATCGGTTATGGCAACAAGGCCTGATATTTTTTACAAATAAAGGAGCACGTAACATATAAAATAATTCACTGAAAAGGAGGTGGTGTGGTATGCCCTGATTATCCGTATGGAACTGATAATCATGAAGTGATCCGATCAACTCAAAAGAACTTATGACACAGGAGGAAATTTACTATGGATTCAAAGGTTATGTGGGTTTGGGGGTTGTTGATAATATACATTATTTATTGTTTCTGGTGGGGCTTAAAAGGCTTTTTCAGCGAAAAAACCGCATCAGGCTATGGAATTGCAGGACGTTCCATCCCCTTTATCGCATTTTTGATGGCGGCCACGGCCGCCTCTTTTTCCGGCTGGACATTTGTCGGACATCCTGGTTTGATCTGGAAGGTGGGACTGGTATATGCATTTGCCTCGTTCTATGTCTTGACCATTCCCATTACCGGAGCGTTTTTTGCCAAAAGAAACTGGCTCATGGGTAAACGCTATGGCTTTATCACCCCTGGTGATATGTTCGCCTATTACTATAATAATGAACTCGTTCGCTGGCTGACGGTTCTTGCAGCACTTTTATATTCAATATTTTATTCAGGCATCCAGCTGATTGCAGCATCAAAGCTGTTTTTCTGGGTGGCCGGCGTCCCAACAACCATCGGCCTTGTTTTCATGGCCTCTATTGTATGGTTTTATGTGGTCACGGGTGGTCTTAAAGCAAGTACCTGGGTCGGTGTTCTCCAATTCATACTCCTGGTTACCGGTATTGCGTTGTTGGGATTTTATGTAGTCACCTCGGACGCCATTGGCGGATGGTCCGGCATGTCAAAATCTTTAGCGGCTCTTGATCCAAAGTACTCGCACGTTCCAGGACTTATCCACTGGGGAATCGGCGGAGGGTGGACTGCGGTGATGGTCTTAACCTATATGTTTGCGCTTATGGGTATTCAGTCATCTCCTGCTTTTATTCTGTGGAACTTTGGTATCAAATCTCCAAAGCCATTGGCATGGCAACAGGTTTTTATGTCAACCTTTGTTGTCGGCGTCTGTTTGTTTTTCGGTTCAGCTTTCCAGGGAATGGGTGCTAAGATACTCGAGGTGAGCGGAGTAATGGTCATCGCCAACAATGGTGATGTTGTACCAAAACTGATGACACAATTCTTACCCGGACCTGTGCTGGGTCTTGTTTTTCTTGGTGCCATTGCTGCCATTCACTCCACAGCCGCGCCTTATATCGGAACGGGTGGTACCATCATCCAGAGAGATGTCTGGTGGAGATATGTCAGAAAACAGGGCGGTTCCCATAATGAGCAAATCTGGACCAACCGTGTTATGGCCACACTTTTGACATTGGCCGCGGTTGTGGTCAGCCTGACCTCATCTGATGCCATTGTTATGATCGGCGGGTTTGCAACCACCTTTGGAACCATTATGTACCTCATGCTGGTCGGCGTTCACTGGGGATTCAAATTTCCTTCCACTGGTGCAGCTCTTGGGCTTCTGGCCGGTATTATCGTCAATATGCTGACCTATTTTGTCTGGAAATACCCCTTATCAATGCATACGGCTTTCTGGGGCATTTTTGCCGGTTTTGCCGTGGCATATGGTTGCCGTGCGCTTGGATTTAAAAATTCACCTGAAACCGATGCCCGACAGAAAGAAGTCCGGGAATGGCTTGACAGCATTGATGGACCGTCTGAAAGTGGTAAAAAATGGCGTTCCTGGCTGAAAATTCTTATTCCTGCCTGGTATTTCATGGCTCTTGGACCTGGTATCCTGTGGGGCAACTCTGCATTTTCCTTCTGTGGCTTCCCTGCCATCTGGTCATGGCAGCTGGTCTGGTGGGTCGTTGGTATTGTCATGATGTGGGCGCTTTGCTTTAAAGCTGAGATGTCTACCACTTCCGATGAACAGATGAGACGTGCAGATGCCGAGACCATGGATGTAACCAAAGAAGCAGATAATATGGCATAGGTTATTTTTCTAAAACAATTTACGGAGGACATATTATGGCATTAGAAGATAAATATCTAATTGTAACCATTATCGCTAGTATCGTTTTGATTGCCAGTTTTGGCTGGGGATGGTGGGGATAATATAACCCCATTCAATAAACATTAAATCTTAAAAAGAAGAATTCTATGATGAATCTTTCCATCATAGAATTCTTCTCGTCTCTGGATTAAATGAAACACACCAACCGATTCTGGGAATTTGCTTTTTTCACCCTGTTTACAACAATTATCATCATTGGTGGTATTTTGTTTTTCTTTTTCGGGGCATTAAACGAAGAGCAGATAAATGTAGTTGTTTCTATTGAAAAAGACCATCCTTTATATATTATGGGCGTTTTTTTTATCTGTGCCGCAGTGATGTTGACCGGACTTCAAATCATATTTCACAGCTACATCAAGCCTTTGAAAAAAATATCTGCTGAAGCCTCCATGATTTATTCATCCAATCCCTCCCATCGATTAAACATCACCGGGAATAAAGATATCAAAAACCTATCATCGGTTATCAATGATTTTGCAGATATGTTTGAAAATCTGAATAAAAATATTACCGAACAGATACTGGTTGCCAGAAAGGAGACAGAAAAAGAAAGAAACCTGCTGGCCGCTATCATGGCTGAACTCCCCCAGGGGGTGATTATCTGCAATAAAAGCGGCAGGATATTGCTGTTTAATTCCCTTGCAAAAAAAATATTTACCCAGGGACCCCATTCAAACAGGCCGGATTATTTTATCGGGCTTGGCAGATCCATATTTCACCTGATTGATAAGGCCCTGATCGTCCATGCCATTGAAGAGATTGAAGAAAGCCTGAACAATCACCGACAGAACGTGGCCTCATATTTTATTACCCCCATTAATATCGATCATTTGATCAGTGCTGAGACCATTCCCGTCCTTGACCAGGAACAACAGATGACGGGTTTTATTCTGACCTTTCAGGATGTAACGGATGAAATCAATCAATATGACAAAACCCATGAAAATCTGACATCGTTAGGACAAGACCTGTCAAAACAGATTAAACTTGTAAAACAAGTATTGAATCAATCTCTGGAACACCATCCTTTGATTAAAACACTTGATCAACTGCCAATCCTGTATGAGCAGGTCACGAATAGTGTTCTTGATGCCATACTGACCAAACTGCCCCTGACAAAACTTTTTTTATCGGATTTTTTTAATTCCCTGAAACAAAAACTTTATTCCCTGCATGAAATAAAATTGAATATTACCCATCAAACCGAAGACAACAGAATGATAGCTGACACCTATTCATTCACAGCAGCATTGATTTTTCTGTTTAAACACCTGTCCGAGATCACCCTGAATATGGAGTTTAATGTTTCTTCCCTAAAAAAGGACGACACCGTAATCTTTAAAATTACATGGCAGAACAATCCCATCAAAAAAGACCGGATCGAAGCCTTGCTATCCAGACGAATCAATGCCCTGCCAAGTCTTTTCTATGTTTTAAAACAGAATAATGCGTTGTTTCAGACCATCTGTGAAACCCATGATGACTGCTCTCAAATCAACATTATCACCCAGGCTGACTTAAAGACACCTTTAAAAGAAAAACAGCGCTCTCCCATTATTGCGGGCAGCAGACCTGAATTTTATGATTTTGACCTGTTCAAGGCGGGAGAAGAAAATATTGATCTTTTAAACACAAATCTGAAACATATCACCTACACGGTTTTTGACACTGAAACAACGGGGTTGAATCCTGATGGCGGTGATGAAATTATTTCCATTGCTGCCGTGAGAATTGTGAACAACAAAATTGTATATAAAGATATTTTTGAAGAACTGGTGGACCCTAATAGAGATATCCCCATGGAATCCTATAAAATCCATGGCATTAACTATGAAATGGTTGCCGGAAAAAATGATATCAGCACTATTTTACCCGTATTCAAAAAATTCACCGCAAACACAGTACTTGTGGGGCATAATATTGCTTTTGATATGAAGATGCTGAAAGTAAAGGAAAAGTCCACCCATATAAAGTTTTCAAATCCAGTACTGGATACGCTTTTATTATCTGCAATCCTGCATCCTGTCCATGAACAGCATGACATGGAAAATATTGCAAAACGCTTAGGGGTAAATATTATCGGCAGGCATACAGCCCTTGGGGATACCATTGCAACTGCCCAAATTTTTTTAAAACTGATCCCGATCTTAAACAGTAATGGCGTATTGACCCTCAAAGATGCCATTAAAGCATCCAAAAAAACCTATTATGCACGGCTGAAATATTAATGCCTGCCTGTAAAAGATTATTGTTGAACATCATATCATTTAAATGATACTTGATGATACAGCAACACCTAACACAAAAAAGGAGTACACCATGCCTGATCAACTGTCATTGCCGAGATTTATTGGATTCTGTCTCGTTACCCTTGGAATTATTTTATTTTGTGTTGTTTTGGGTGGATACACCAGTTTTTGGAGAGCCCAGAATCGAATTAAAGCATCCATAGAGTATCTGACTGATGCCTGCAAATATAGGGTTGATCTATTGCCCGAATTTGTTGAAATGGCAAAAAAAACTGAGCCGCAAGCTTCTATTTTAGTACTAAACCAAACCATTGAAAAAACAAAAAGCATTTTACAGCAGGTCATTCCCCAAAAAAAACCTCTTGAAAATGACCTGATAAAAAAACTTGAAATTTCCCAGGAAGAATTGACACGCCAATTAAAAGACCTGCTTCCTCAATTGGAAATATCTCTTGATAAAAAGGATTCTCAACAATTTAAAGACTTTAAAAAAGAATTTATTTCACTTCAGGACCACCTGTTTGTGACAAGAAAACGTTATAATGATGAAGTGGACTACTTTATTACAAGAACAATCGAATTTCCCTCATCAGTATTCGCAAAACTGTTTGGATTCAACAAATTAAACTACATTAAAATTTCAAAAGATGTGCTTTTGCCTTACCATATGGCATTTGAGCCAAAAACATCATGAACGCTAAAAAGGATGAATTCAATTGAAAGAAGAATTACAGATTTATCCATTTTCATTGCTTTCAAACCAGGAGCAAAAAAAGCTGACTCATGCTTTTTCCTACGAAAAAGTCACCAAAGATACCGTTCTTCTTGAACAGGACATCACAAAGGTTGAAAAACTCTATACTCTCTCCAAAGGTTCTGCCCGATATTATTATGCAATGAACAATACAAACATATTGACAGGAAAATTAAAGACAGAAGACAATTTTGGTGGTCTTTCAATTCTTTTAAATGATGCCATTTCCATAAGAACCTTAAAAGTGCTTGAAGACAGTGTGTTTATAACCCTTACGGCAGAACTTTTTTTAACCATCTGTAATGAAAACCCAGAGTTTCAAAATTATTTTACCAATGAGTTCGGCAAATGCATGCTGAATAAATCATTTGCAGGGATAATTTCAAGACAGATAAAAGACAGGGAATTCAACCTGCCCTTTTTCAATCGGCCCATCTGGTCCATTTTCCAGCCAAATATTTCCACCTGCCTGATGGAGACCAGCATCAAAGACGCAGCTTTTAAAATGAGCCGGAACAATACCAGTGCTATTTTGATAAAAAAAGACAAACAAACCATTCAAGGCATTGTCACTGATGCGGATCTGAGAAAAAAAGCCGTGGCAGTAAACATGGATATGTCCCAGCCCGTCTCAGATATCATGTCCTCTCCCATTATATCCATTTCAGCTGATTGCCAGGTATTTGAAGCATTTTTATCCATGATTAAAAACGATAAACGTCATTTGGCGGTTTTTGGCCAGGCAGGGGATATTACCGGAATTATCAGTGAAAAAGATCTTATATCAGCCCAGACAAAATCAACCTATCTTCTCATCAAAACCGTTAAATCAGCTATCAGTATTCAGGAGATTAAAAATATTCATTCAAAGCTTGAAAAAATGCTTCTTGATCCCATAAAAAATGGTGCCAACCCTGAATACATAACACGCCTGATCGCTACGTTTTCAGATGCAATAATTGATAAAATCATAAAATTTTCCCTTGAAAAAATGGGTCCGCCTCCCTGTAAATTTGTATTCTTAACCATGGGATCAGAGGGCCGTGAAGAGCAAACTCTGATATCTGATCAGGACAATGCCATTGTCTATGAAGACTCAAAAAACCCTGAAAAAGCAAAACAATACTTTGACGATCTTTCACGACTCATCTGCGACCAGCTGGATATGGCAGGATACCGGTTCTGCGATGGCAATAACATGGCAAAAAACCCGAAATGGTGCCGGCCCTTATCCAAATGGAAAGACTATTTCAACACCTGGGTTCGGACATCAAATCCTGAAAACCTTCTTCACTCCAGTATCTTTTTCGATTTCAGGGGCACCTGGGGAGACATGACCCTGGCAGATGACTTGAAACAATATCTTTTAAACAGCATTGGCGGCTGGTCCGGATTTCTAAGAAACCTCACTGAAAACACCCTTTATTTTAAACCGCCCATCAGTGTTTTTGGTAAACTTGTGGTAAAAACCCATGGCAAACAAAAAGGTGCCCTGGATATAAAAATAGCCATGCTGCCCATCATTGATTTTACAAGAATTTATGCCCTTAAAAACGGCATTAAACACACCAACACTTTGACAAGGCTGTTCAGACTCTATACCAGGAAGGCAATAACAAACAAAGAATACACAGATATTGTAAGGGCCTATAACTACATGATGCAGTTAAGATTCCTGCGACAAATCACCACCATTATGGACGAAGGGAAAACCCCTGACAATTATATCTATCCGAACAATCTTTCAGCCCTGGATCAAAAGCTGTTAAAAGAAATTTTTAAAATGATTGAAAACCTTCAAAAAAAATTGGAATTTGAATTCATAGGGCTTGTCTAAAGTCTGAATTCTTCCTTGCAATGCTCACAAAAAGAAGTGGCCGGAACCTGTTTGCAATGGACACACTTATCCGATAAATAGCGTTCTTTCCCCTGCATCTTGTCACAATGTGGACAATGCCAGTTTTTTCTAGTCGAAACAGTCTTATGGCAATTAGGACATTTGAAAGGAACTTTTCTGAAAACCAGATAAAAAATCCCTGACGCGATAAAAAACGGGCCCAATAGTTTATATTGAAGGCTTGTTGCAAACTGATCAAATTCCATCGAGCTTGAAAGGATAACCCACACCAAAAAAAATATGGCTGTGATAGCCAGAAATTTAAACCTAAAATGAAAAAATACACTTTGTAATGGTTTTTCCTCCATATTCTCCAAGCTCCTTTTTCCTGTTTATTTTATTTTAATCCATTCCATCTGGTTTCCCTCTTTCAGAAACGATTAGAGTGTGATAGTAAAATACCTTTCTGATGATTGCAAGGGAGCATTATGAAAAAAGTAATATTCAAAAATATAACTCAGATTCTTCCCCACCTGAACAGTGTCTTTTTTCTGATCATTTTTTTTATTTGTTTTTTCCAGATCTTCTGCAAACGGTCAAGTGGTAAGTGTTAACTTGCCTTCTGCCATTCAGGTTGGTGATATTCAGAAAAGTTGCGACCTGTGCATGTGTGTGCCTAAATTGTGCCCGCCAAGGTCAACCATTTACAAACAATTCCAAACAAAACCAAAAGTAAAACTTCGAGAGGCTTATCAATTAAGGTTTTGAAATTACAAAAAAATCAATTAAAGATACCCATTATCCTTGTAGGCGGTTTTCTTTCCTATCCTCTTGCAGAAGCGGTCGTAACTTCAGGGGATGCCGACTATGTCGCCCTGGCAAGGCCACTGATAAGGGAGCCCCGCCTTGTCAAGAGATGGGCAGCAGGAGACCTTGAAAAAGCAAGTTGTATTTCATGTAACTGTTGCTTTTTAACCCTTGCCACGGAAGAGGCATTGCATTGTGCCCAGAACAAGAAGGAAAAAAACAAGAGCAAAAGGGGGGAACACAGCTTGATAGTGGCCAATTATCTTTGCTTTGGCAGGATTATAGTCAGCACACCATTTTTGTAAAAAGTTTCCATGGCACCTGATTTGACAGGTCCCGACAGTTGAATGGATCTTTGAAAAATGCCTGTACTTCGTTCCATTTTCAGGTAGTTATCACTTTTTTTGTTGTTTTTTTCTGAAACGATTATAGGAATCATCAAACATACGATCCAGTCTCTCACGCATGCTTTTTAACTCTTCAAAAGGATCCCAGGGTTTATTATCAAACGGTTTGAAAAAATCATCTTCCAAGCTGAAATATTTTTCAAATTCCGTGGTAAAATTATTCTCTGGTTTCTCCAGGTTGAATGATCGATAAAACTTTAAGATAAAAACACCCTGCACAACGGAAATAAAAAAAAGAAAAAATATCAACCCAATAAGTATTCTTTTATTTTACATGAGTTTTCTGAATAGATTCATACTCATACCCTTATATTAATATTTATGATTACGCCAAGGTTGTTGAATGCCGGATTGTTGACCAGCTGAATTTATACGATTACATAACAGGTGTTCTTAGCTTTTTTTAAGGATGGGAAGCCGTCCGGAGAAAGCTTCCCATCTTTTGCTTAATGTTACAGCCTCAAACGCAGATACAAATCCGCTGACAAATTAAATAATTGGTTATGAGGTTTTTATCTCTACCTGTCTGGGTTTAGATGCTTCAGATTTGGGAAGGTGCAATCTTAACACCCCGTTTTTCAATTCTGCTTCAACTCTTTCAATATCAATGGCCTGGGGCACAGAAAAGCTTCTGGCATACTCAACATCAGTAAATTCTGTATCCGTTGCAGCACCTTTCGTAACAAGCTTTCGTATTCCTGAAACCGATAAGGTTCCATTATCAATATTAACAGAGATATCATTTTTAACAACTCCCGGCATATCCGCATAAAGAAGAATTTCATCTTCGTTTTCATAGATATCAACTGCAGGAATTGCTTCATACAACCCATGTGTTTTCTCAATGTTTTTTTCTTCTTTTTTGGCTATTTCTTGTGTCTTCTCCATGGTAATCTCCTTTACATCATGAATATATTTTAAAATTCAGCTTATACTGATTTTCTTGGGTTTTACCGCCTCGTGTTTAGGTAATATAAGGTATAGGATACCATCTTTAAGTGTCGCCTCTACCTTTGACGAATCAACATCTGCCGGCAGTGTAAAACTCCTGGAAAAAGATCCGGCTTCCCGCTCAATTTTATGGGTTCTATATCCTTCGGGAGCATCAGATTCCCTGCTGCCACTGATTTCAAGATAGTTTCCCTGAATTTTTATATTAAGATCTTCTTTGGCAAATCCTGAAACTTCAGCCCTGATTTCAAAACTATCGCCGTTTTCGTAAAGATTGGTCCGGGGACTGGTTTGTTCAAATTCCCATTTGTAACCGGATGATTTTCCATAATCGCTGTAGAGATTGTCCAGCCTTTTTTGGAAAAGACTCATGGTCCGGAACAATCTATCAATGTCACTTAATCTTGTAAACATAATTCTCCCTCCTTTAACAGAGTATTATAATTTGTTGCGGGTATCATGCGGATAGCAAAACGATGTTTTCATAAAAGCGGAAAAGGTGCCGTTTTTTCTATCCACAAAACCTATGTTCCCACAAAATACAATCATCAGGCATACTTAATTTCTATCTGCTTTACCTGATTTTCAGGCAGCTCCATCCGGGGAATCGTGATGTTCAGTACACCATTTTTAAAATCAGCCCTTACGTTATCCTTGTCCACATCTTCCGGAAGGGATAATGTCCGCTGAAATGATCCATAGGAACGTTCAAGCCTGTAAAAGTTTTTATTTTTTTCTTCATTTTCCTGTTTTTTCTCTCCCCGGATAATCAAGGTGTCATGAGAAAGTTCAAGGGTGACATCCTTTTCACTGACCCCAGGAATTTCTACAGAAATTGTATATTCCTTATCAGCTGCACCAAGATCAAGTCTGGGTTTCAAAATTCCACTGGTCATCCCTTCAAGCAGGCGCTTTCCCGACCAGTGGGGAGACAAACCAAATCCGCGGAAAAAATTGTCAAACAATTGATCCATTTCATCATCAAATATACTTAATGAATTCGAAGAGTGCCTGGTATTCTGATTATTTTTGCTCTGTTTTACAGGGATTGCATGGCCATTATTGTCATTCTCTTTTTTAAACCAATTCCATGGTGCTAATTGTTTAATATCCATTTTTCATCTCCTTTTAATATTACTAATTTTGTTAAAAATGGCTGCAAAAATATGATCCTGAGAATTTTCGCAGCCATCCTTAACCGCTAAAAGATGCCACCCCTGTCTCTCAATATCTTATGCTGCTTTAATCTCAATCATCTTGGGTTTAGCCGCATCAGACTTGGGCAGGTGAAGTTTGAGCACACCGTCTTTGAGTTCTGCTTTTACCAGTTCAATATCGATGCTCTGGGGTATGGAAAACCTTCTGATATATTCAACATCAGAAAATTCTTCCCAGTTGGAAACGCCTTTGTTGTTAAACCGCCTTACTGCTGAAAGGGAAAGGGTTCCATTGTCGATATTTATCGATATATTCTCTTTCACAACTCCCGGCATATCCGCATGCAGAAGAATTTCATCATCATTTTCATAAATATCTACAGCAGGCGTTGCAGATATCAGTTTTCTTGTTTTTTCAACAGCCTTTTCTTCTTTACTGGCAATATCTTTTCTTTCGCTCATGATAACCTCCTGATTTTGAAACCTGGCAATTTTCTCTATTAATTAATGGTGATCTGTCTGGGTTTGGCCGTTTCTGATTTTGGCAGAGTCAAATACAGAATACCGTCTTTTAGTGCAGCCTCAACCTTTTCAGAATCTATGTCATCCCGTAGTGTAAAACTACGGAAAAACGTAGTGGTACCTCTTTCATTCCTGTGAACTTTATACCCATCAGGGATATCAAGGCTTCGTTTGCCGCTGATTTCAAGATAGTTTCCTTGAATCTTAATATTGAGATCATCTTTTGAAATCCCTGGAACTTCAGCCTGGACTTCAAAGGTATCACCATTTTCCAGAAGATTGGTCCTGGGTGAATTTGATGTCAGTGTAAAGGCAGGGCCGTAAAGGTAAGACCTGTTATAACCATCAAAGATACTGTCCATTTTGTTTCGGAGCAGATCCATGGCTCCGAACATTCTGTCGATGTCACTCATTCTTGTAAACATAGTTCCGTCTCCTTTTATTTTATGTTTTTTTGTCTGGGAGGTCCATATTTTTTGGCTCTCCCTTTTGAATTCGAAGTTAAAATAGGCATAAAAAATTGTATGTCAATAAAATTTTAATTACTATTAACATTTTTATCAATAAGATAATATAAAGGATCTGAGCAAAAAAAAAATTAAAAAGAATGGTATACTTTGATAAATTTGAGCAATATTTCCCGGCAGAACCATTTTATCGGGTCTGGAATTTATATTTAATCTGCAAAAACATATTCTGTAGGTTTACAAATAAAATCAGGGTGCCCATATACCCGGCTTGGCAAAGATGTTACTGCCTTTATCGATAATCTGGATGATGCTGTTTCGTTTAAAACAGGCATTCAGTTCATCTTATTTGTCCACCGGGAAATTCGACCTGTGCGGGTGAGGTTAAGCCGCCAGTTTGAAATTTAAGCACTTCGTTTCAAACCATTTGTCATTTTCTTTATTTTTTTTTAAGGCAGTGATTGTTGCCAAGCATACAGAACCTGCTTTTGACCAACTCATTCCATTATGTTTTTGACGATTTGAGACTACAGGATCATTCATCTTTTCACCGATAGCACTAGAATTACATAAGCCCAGTTCTTTCCTGACTGCATAGCAAGGGATGTATGGTTTATTCCTCCTCAGGTATTTGATCAGTTTATCTACCATCTTCATGTTTTTTATGGAATCCTTATCAATTTCCTCCAGATAAACTACTGCTTCATCAATTAGCCCATACCACAATAATGGCTTGAGCTTGTCAAGAATTTCGTTGCGGATGAATCGTCCTTTCAAGTTTCTGACCTTCAGGTTATACCAGGCTCAATTGTTCTTTACATTTCTTTTCCAAATGATACCAATCAAGGATAATCCTAATATCCTTATACCAACTGAACGAATTGAGGATTGTATCATATTTGAGTCATTACGATTCCCGGATAAAAGTATTTTGATAAAAGTTTATCTTTGAATTTTGAAACATTAGCTCTTTTAGTAAAAAGAGACAAATAAACTCCTGCATTAGATATATCCCCCAATAACACAAATCCCATTATTTTATCATCTTTTATATATATTTTGCGCAAAATATTTTCGGTTTTATACTTAATTTCTTCTCCTTTAAGTTTTCCAACAACTATAATTTTAAAACTCAATTTTTTTAAAGAATTCATATTTGCCTGCTTTTCATATTTCCTTTTCATGCCCAAAATATTATATGCTACAGTTTGCCCATGATTTACCGCAACAGGAAATAAGCCATGAATTTTCCTTTCTCCGGAAATAAGCTCGATAGTTTCTGCAACATCCCCACAGGCATAGATATAAGAATATTTTGTCTGGAGGTATTCATTTACAATAATTCCTGTGTCATATTCAATATCGGTATTTTTAATAAAATCAATGCTGGGCTTGACACCTGTTGCTGCTATATAAATATCCGCTTTCAATTTCCTTCCATCAGTAGTTATAAGACCTTCAACTCTTTCTTTTCCAATAAACTCTTTTCCCTCTGTATTTAACATTACATCAACACCCTGGGATCGAAGATCCTTTTCAACATATTCAGCAGTTTCAGTATCTATTAGACGAGGCATTATCCAACCCCTTCTGTTAAGTACGGAAGACTTAATTCCAATTTTAGCAAGGGATAAAGCAATTTCAACTCCGATAAATCCTCCCCCGACAATTATAGCAGTTTTTTCTCCGCCTTCTTGTGCCATGCTTTTTATTTTATCTGTTCCCACAAATGTTTTAAAATCAGTAATACCTTTTTTATCCGAACCTATAACCGGTGCATATAATGAGGTACCCGTAGCTATAACTAAATAATCAAATTTAATAATTTCATCATTTTCAGTTTTCAGCTCTTTTTCTTCAGGCATAATTTGAATTATCTTTTCACCATGCTTGCAGTTTACACTATATTTTTCGCAAAAGTCCTTTCCTTCCCGGAACAAAGTCTCTTCATCCCCTGCAACAAGATATTCACCAAGGGACGGCGGTGAATATGGAGGTATTTTTTCAGCGGAAAACATAGTAATGCTGTCATCAAACCCATTGCTCCTTAATATTTTAACAACATTTACGCCTGCCGGTCCCATTCCGATTATTGCTATTTTCATGATTAACTCCTGCTATTCAAGTCTAACTCGCTAAATCCGTTATATTCCCAAAGCCTTCCTCTTTTTTTCTATATGATCAGATATCAAGTTTGCAGCAGCAACCGGATCCGGTTCAACAGCAAAAGTTGCATTAACAACATTCTCTAACCCTTTTGTAACCAGGTTTATAACATTACTGCTCCCAAATATCTTAGGAGGTATTCCAAGAACAGTGAATACTCCGGAGGCTACAAAATATGAGGCTATTGATACTGCTTTTTGCGAATACCATTCAGGTGCAGCTCCTGCCATGGGAAGCTGGTCAATACCAACTCCCAAAGATTTTCCCAACGCTGCTCCGAGAACAAGAATCCTGGAACAGTCAACACATGAACCCATATGAAGAACCGGAGGAATGCCTAAGCTTTTACATACCTCTTTCAACCCATCTCCAGCTAATTCTGCTGCCTCCGGCAATAATAACCCTTCTTTCCCCGAAGCTATAGCTGCACATCCTGTTTCGACAACAAGTATATCTTTTTTGATTAATTCTTTGGCAAGCTGAATATGACCGTAATCATGTTTAATCTTAGGATTATTGCATCCTACAATTCCTACTGCTCCTCTGATCTTTCCTGCTGCTATTACATCTACAAGTGGCTTGGGAGTACCTCCTAATGCCTTAACTATAGCCTACACAGAAAATCCTGCCATCATTTTCATTGGTTTTCCCGGAATTTTAACCCTGTCGGGATTTCTGTCTGGATAGTTCTCAATAGCCATTTTTATAATCTTCTGAGCAGTGTCGGATGCAGTCTCAGGATGAAATTCCATATGAATCGCACCAGGGACTTTTGACTTTTCGCTTGTAGAAACAATTTTTGAATGAAAACAGCCGGCTGTCTGTGTAATAGAAGGAAAGATACACTGATAATCGATAATCATAAGTTCGACTGCTCCGGTAGCGAGAATTAATTCCTGGTTTAACATATTTCCTGCAACAGGAACGCCTTTTCTCATTAGAAGTTCATTACCTGTACAACACATTCCGGCAAGGTTAATTCCTTTTGCGCCCTTTTTTTCAGCCAGTTTCTTCAGTTCAGGGTCCTGGGCAGCCACAACCACCATTTCAGATAGGATAGGATTATGCCCATGGAGAATAACGTTTACCATATCTTCCTTTAAAACTCCCATATTTGCCCAGGTCTCTTTAATTCCAGGCGTGCCAAAAAGAATATCGGAAGCTTCTGTTGCCATCATTGAACCGCCCCAGCCATCCGACAGAGATGTCCTTAATCCATGAAGAAGAATATTGGCATAATCCGCACCAACTCCCATGTGTATGCGATGCATTGATTCAACAATTTCTCTATCAACACTTCTTGGATATATGCCGGCTGTTTTCCAGATTTTTTTGGTCTGTTCCGGCGCTCTTTCAACAAATTGTATACTGTTTTTAATAGTGCCGAATTCTTCAAGCAGGGCAAGGGCAACATCCTTTGCAATTTCATTTTTATCTCTTTTTTTTGTTTCTATTCCCAATTCAGCAGCGATGATGTTTAATTTCTCTACATCTGCAATACCATACCCTTGAGCTTTGCCGGTAGCGGTTTCATATAAAGTCTCAACAACTTCACGACCATGGTCTGAGTGGGCTGCAGCTCCTACCGCAAGATCATCTAAAAAATTCCTGGCAACAATAAGATCAACATCTGCTCCGCAAACACCCCTTTCAGGACCGCCTTCAAAAGGATCTATTCTACACGGGCCCATGGTACAACGATTACAACATACCCCTAATTCACCAAACCCACATTGTGGCTGCTGCTTTTCAAGCCTGTCCCATACGGTTTCAATACCCTCTTTTAAGGTAACCTCCAAAGCAGGTTTTGCAGACTCATCAGTTGTTCTTTCTTCGACCATTTTTTTAATTTTATCAGAATCATATCTTGTATTATCCATTATTTGTCTCCTTAATTTGATGAGGGCATTGGCCCTAATTGAGCAACTTTTTCTTTTATGCTTTGGAATATTCTTATGTTCTCCGGTGTTTCAGATGGTTCTATCCCTTTAATATCTTTTGTTATTTCCATAACAACATCTCGCTTTTTACCACCTATTATTTCATTAATATCTCCAAAAACAAGAGCTCCTGTTTTGCATGCCTCAACACAAGCCGGTTCTCTTTCATCTTTCTGGCGCTCAATACAATCATCACATTTATATGAGATAAGAGTGTTTGTAGCAGGAGTTCGGTGAAAAGTAATTGCGCTGAACGGGCATACCATGGCGCACATCCCACAGGATATACAACTGGTCTCTTTCACAATAACAGAACCTAATTCTTCATCTCTATAGATTGCTCCTGTAGGGCAGATTTGATGACAGGGGGCGGGATCACAATGGCGGCAGCGATTGGGAAATTTCATGAAATCTATTCCCAAACCAACGTTTATTCTAGGCTGAGGTTGCGGATCATCATTTAAAATAGAGAGCAAATCTTTATTTTTAGAATGCTCTTTCGCACAAGCAATCTCACAATGCCTGCAACCTATACATTTTTCAACATTTACAAAAACGGTTTTCATAAAAACCTCCTTTCAATGTTCTAAAAAACAAAAACCCCGAATTTCTCATAAAAGTCGGGGCTCCCTATGGTGTCTGATTTTTTGTGTATCAGTAGTGTCTGAATATTCATTTTAGACCTGTAATTTTCAAATTACAAT
>Ga0164315_10001570_pt1 | contig 17152 bp, 14 predicted proteins | sample GuaBasSedimGuay6_FD_113737 | JGI IMG/M metagenome (GOLD analysis project Ga0164315, IMG submission 113737) | Subseafloor sediment microbial communities from Guaymas Basin, Gulf of California, Mexico - Guay6, Core 4569-2, 0-3 cm | ecosystem: Environmental > Aquatic > Marine > Hydrothermal vents...
AAATGGCAAACTGGTCGAAATGCCATTTGGGTATACTTCGCCACAGTTCAAACCTTCAGGTTCAAGGAAAATTTGATGTGATGCTCGATCTGCAAATCGCACCACTTTATCTTCTATTGATGGACAATATCGCGGACCAACACCTTCAATTTCACCGCCGTACATTGGTGATCGATCAAGGTTTAAACGAATCACCTCATGAGTATTTTCATTGGTATGAGTGATATAACAAGAAATCTGATCAGGATGATCTGAGCGCGATCCCAAAAAGGAAAATACCGGTGTTGGTGTATCACCTGGCTGTTCTGCCAATTGTGAAAAATTAATACTGTTAGTGGCAATACGTGGTGGTGTACCCGTTTTTAGGCGATCAACTCTAAAAGGCAATGCCCGTAATCGTTGCGCCAATGAAATCGAGGCAGGATCGCCTGCTCGTCCTCCTTGATGATTTTGCATACCAATATGAATTAAACCACCGAGGAATGTGCCAACAGTCAATATCACTGATTTAGCAGAAAAACGTAATCCAACTTGAGTCTCAACTCCAACCACACGATCATTTTCAACAATCAGATCATCAACAGTTTGTTGAAATAAATATAAATTAGGTTGAGATTCCAGATATCCCCGCACAGCCGCCTTATAACGCACACGATCAGCTTGAGCTCGTGTTGCTCTCACAGCAGGGCCTTTACTGGCGTTCAAAATTCGAAACTGGATGCCCCCAAGATCAGCAGCCTGAGCCATAATACCACCTAAAGCATCAATTTCTTTGACCAAATGACCTTTACCAATACCACCAATGGCAGGGTTACAACTCATCTGGCCCAATGTTTCGATATTCTGTGTCAGCAGCAGTGTTTTGACACCCTGGCGTGCTGATGCCAATGCCGCTTCTGTACCAGCATGGCCTCCACCAACAACAATGACGTCATAATGATCCTGATAACTCATAAAAAAGTTCTATCACTTAAAAATATTAAATAGCCTGCGATTTTAACACGCACGCAAAAATTTTGAGCTAAAAGCAGTAGTCATCCTATTTTTATAAACCTTATAACTGTATGAACTATCATGATTTTTCATCCTCTCCATCCATGGTATAGTCTTGCCCAATCAATTATCAGGACAAAATCCACATGAATAAAAATACCGGGATTATGCGACTTGTTTATGCGTGCCAGTATTCGTGGCAAGGGTTTCGCTCAGCACTTGTTAATGAAGCAGCATTTCTACAAGAATTTGTTGCATTAGTGCTGCTAACTGGCTTGAGCTTTGTTCTTGATGTCTCTAGTTTTGAACGCCTAGCAATGATTGTAAGTTTAGTATTAATACTAATTGTAGAAATACTTAATTCTGCTATTGAATGTGTAGTCGATCGTATCAGTAACGAACATCACACTCTATCAGGGCGCGCTAAAGACTATGGTTCTTTAGCTGTTTTACTCAGCATTCTGATTGCAACAGCAATCTGGACAGTGATTCTCGTTAATTAGAATTACGATATGCTCGAGCAATAAAAAAGATGCCTAGAAAAATCATTGGTAATGACAAAATTTGGCCCATCGTTAACCAATCCAAAGCCAGATAACCATATTGCTGATCTGGAATTCGCACCAATTCAATTATAAATCTAAATACTCCATAGCCTAATAAAAACAAGCCTGACACTGCGCCTAGTGGTTTTGGCTTGGAGGAATACCACCACAAAATAATAAACAACGCCAAGCCTTCCAGACCTGCTTCATAGAGCTGTGATGGATGACGCGGCAAAGGGCCGCCATTGGGGAAAATAATTGCCCACGGTACATCAGTGACTTTGCCCCACAACTCAGCATTAATAAAATTACCAATTCGGCCAAAGAACAAGCCAATAGGTACCATAGGTGCAATGAAATCACTAATCGTAAAATAGGATTTACCCGTTTTTCTGGAAAATAACCAGAAGGCAGTTAACACTCCTAATAAACCACCATGAAATGACATGCCACCTTGCCAAATTTTAAATACGTTTAAAGGATGAGCCAGAACATTGGGTAAATCATAAAATATGCTGTAACCCAGACGACCACCAACGATCACACCGATTGCACCATAAAACAATAGATCTTCAACTTCTGTGGCTGTCCAGCCATTACGTTGTGCACGTACACGCCCCAACCACCATGCTCCGGCAAAACCAAATAAATACATCAAACCATACCAATGGATTTGTAATGGCCCTAGCGACAAAGCTACTGGATCAAATTGTGGATAAACCATTGTTTCTTAACGACCTCTGAATAATCTGTCTGAAAAAGTGTTGTCATCATATCAAGCGCTACCATAAAACAATAATAAGAAAGCATATAAGTCCGCACCATTCACGAGCGAACCTGTTTTTTACGCACCAAAACAATGCAACAAACAGCCTCGCCCAAACAATATAAAATCACTATTTCTTTGATTTTACTGATATTTTTGTTTTGGCATGTATTGTGCAAAAACTGTTGCAGTCTAAATACAAGATGTTGTAGTTAAACAACACAAATAGATTAAAAGACTCTAATTATTAAATGTTACGAGGAGTAACTAAAATGAAACTGAAAAAAATCTCAACGCTGTGTCTAGCAGCAACTACGTTCTTTGCTGCTTCATCAGCAATGGCATGGGAAAGTGCAGATGGCGCTCACTCAACTAGTGCAAGCGTAGCTTTATCAACTGACTACGTCTGGCGTGGTTATTCACAAACTGATGAGGAAGCTGCCATTTCTGGTAGTTTTGACTACGCACACAGTAGCGGTATTTATGTCGGCACTTGGGCTTCTAATGTAGATTTTGACAGTGACACCAGTATTGAAATTGATCTTTATGGTGGTTTTGCTAGTGAATTTGGTGACTCAGGTGTTGGTTATGATGTTGGTGTTTTACGTTATATGTACCCGAGTGAAGGCGACCTGAATTGGAACGAGTATTACGGTTCTTTAAGCTATAGCTTCTTTAGTGTTGGCATCGCCTACTCTGATGAAGTTTATGGTAACGATAAAGATGACGGTATCTACTACTCTGCAAGTTTTGATTATGACTTGCCTTATGACGTTGCCTTCAGTGCCGGTGTTGGTTATTACGATTATGACTTTGATGACAGCACAATTGATCCAGACAATGCCACTGACTACCGTATTGGTGTTTCTAAGGAGTTAGCAGGCTTTGGCTTTGACTTGACTTATTACGACACAGATAGTGATGGTGAAGACTTATATGGTAAAGATTTAGCCGAAGGTCGTATTGTATTTACAATCTCTAAATCTATGTAACTCCTCATTGGTCGCTCCATTCTCTCGGAGTGGCCAATTTTTTTAGAAGGAATATTTTATGAAACAAGTAATAGCGATAATCAAGCCGTTTAAGCTTGATGATGTCCGTGAATCATTGTCTGAAATTGGTATTCAAGGTTTAACCGTTTCAGAGGTTAAAGGCTTTGGTCGTCAAAAAGGACACACTGAACTTTACCGCGGTGCAGAATATGTAGTTGATTTTCTACCTAAACTCAAACTGGACATTGCAATTGACGATGATCAAGTTGATCAAGTTATCGAAGCAATTACCAAGGGTGCTAACACTGGAAAAATCGGTGACGGCAAAATCTTTGTTTACCCATTAGAGCAAGTGGTTCGGATTCGCACAGGCGAAACCGGCCCTGATGCTCTATAAGCTTGAGGAGTAATTAGAATGGAAAATCAAATTTTCGAACTCCAGTATGCCTTAGATACCTTTTACTTTTTGGTAATGGGCGCATTGGTTATGTGGATGGCTGCTGGCTTTTCAATGTTAGAAGCAGGCTTAGTCCGTGCAAAAAATACCACTGAAATCTTGACAAAAAATGTATTATTGTTCGCAATTTCATGTACAGCATATCTCGTTATTGGTTATGACATTATGTATGGCGGCGGCATATTCCTAGAGGGTATTGCTGGCGGTGAAACTTTAACTGCAGATGCCTTAGTTGCTTCAGCTGAAGCTGGTTTTGATGGTGGATCTGTTTATTCATCAGCCTCAGACTTCTTCTTCCAAGTTGTGTTTGTTGCAACAGCGATGTCGATTGTTTCTGGTGCCGTTGCTGAGCGTATGAAGTTATGGGCATTTGCTGCTTTTGCTATCGTAATGACTGCATTTATCTACCCAATGGAAGGTGCTTGGACTTGGGGCGGTAACGATGTCTTTGGTATGTTTAACCTTGGCGACCTTGGTTTCCTTGACTTTGCCGGTTCAGGTATTGTTCATATGGCTGGTGCATCAGCTGCTTTAGCAGGTGTTATCTTACTTGGTGCTCGTAAAGGCAAATACGGTCCTAACGGTGAAATTCGTCCAATTACTGGTGCTAATTTACCTATGGCAACATTAGGTACCTTCATCTTATGGATGGGTTGGTTCGGCTTTAATGGTGGTTCAGTATTAAAACTAGGTGATATGGCAAGCGCTAACGCAGTTGCAATGGTATTCCTAAATACCAATGCTGCGGCTGCAGGTGGTGTAATTGCTGCGCTTCTCGTTGCTAAAATGATGTTTGGCAAAGCTGATTTAACCATGATTTTGAATGGTGCATTAGCAGGTCTAGTTGCTATCACTGCTGGTCCTGATACTCCTACCCCATTAGTAGCAACATTGATTGGTGCTGCCGGTGGTGCATTAGTTGTATTCTCAATCGTCACTTTAGATAAACTAAAGATTGATGATCCAGTTGGTGCCATATCTGTTCATGGTGTCGTTGGTTTATGGGGCCTATTAGCTGTGCCTTTAACAAATGGAGATGCAAGTTTCACAGGTCAATTGATCGGTGCCGCAACTATCTTTGTTTGGGTATTTGGTACTAGCTTCATCACGTGGTCAGTGCTGAAAATGGTAATGGGCATCCGTGTTACGGAGCAAGAAGAATACGAAGGTGTTGATTTAAGTGAATGTGGTATGGAAGCATATCCAGAATTCACTAATAACACTCACTAAACTTCATTCATTAGCTCAAACTTAAAAGGCGGTTCGATTTCGAGCCGCCTTTTTTGCTTTTTAACTTGTAATAATCTGCTCCAAGTATTATTTTTATGTCTCATAGTAATTAAACAGGACGTTCATAGATGAACAGCGATCACTCAGGGACAACAGACTTTCTATCCGTTGTGGTAAGACTATTAGGGCTTTTAATGCTCATTGTTGGTCTATATGTCGGCATTAAAGTTATTTTTGAAGCTTGGAATCTATATAATGAGCCTCAACGCATAGAACGCTTTGCTGATGCTATAGAGCACGGCTCACACTTGGATTCGTTACTTAGCTCATTTACTGAAAAATCGCCAAGTAATGAAGTGGATGATGGGCAAACGTGGCAGCAAAAGAAAGAACAACAGAGTGAGTCAATTAGAGTCACTTACTTTTTAGCCTGGTTTATCGCCATCATTTTATTGATGGTCGTTGGCGCCCTCGCTTCAAGTGCAATCAAAACTGGGGGGCAATTAGCACTCTATGATCTGCAGGTTAAACGCTTTGCCAACTTATTAATGGAAGAAGTTCGCAACAAAAAAAACGATTAACCCTTTTTTATTGGTGATATTGTTCGCTTAGAGTATGAACCGAATCAACCAAACGCTGCATTTTCTCTGGTGCAATCGTTGGGTGAATACCGTGACCAAGATTAAACACATGACCTGTTTCACCTTTGCCATAGCCCGCTAATACACTAGCAACTTCCTGCTCAACACGATCTGCTGAAGCATATAATACACATGGGTCCATATTGCCTTGCAGGGTAACTTTATCGCCTACACATTGACGTGCTGTCGTAATATCAGTTGTCCAATCTAGACCTACTGCATCAACACCTGTTTCAGCCATCAATTCTAACCACTGACCACCACCTTTAGTGAACATCGTTATAGGAACCGTGCGGCCTTCATTTTCACGTGTTAATCCTGCAACAATCTTCTGCATATACGCTAGAGAAAACTGTTGGTAGTTGCCTGTACTTAATGCTCCACCCCAAGTATCAAACAACATAATAGATTGAGCGCCTGCAGTAATCTGAGCATTCAAATAGGCAGTTACTGAATCAGCCAACACATTCAGCAATGCATGCATCTGTTCAGGTGCATCGAATAGCATGCCTTTAACTTTTGCGAAATCTTTGCTTGAGCCACCCTCAACCATGTAACAAGCCAATGTCCACGGACTACCACTAAAGCCAATCAATGGAACTTTGCCATCGATTTCACGGCGAGTAAGACGAATCGCATCCATCACATAACCCAAGCTGTCTTCCATATCAGGCACAGCCAGATTAGCGATATCTTTAGCATTCTTGATGACGTTATTAAATTTTGGACCTTCACCAGCGACAAAGTGCAAACCTAGGCCCATTGCATCTGGAATTGTCAGAATATCTGAAAAAATGATTGCGGCATCAAGATCAAACCGACGGAGCGGCTGCAATGTTACTTCACAAGCCAAATCTGGTGTGCTGCACAATGTCATAAAGTCCCCTGCCTTGGCACGTACTTCACGATATTCTGGCAAATAACGTCCTGCCTGACGCATCACCCAAACCGGTGTTTTATCCACAGGCTGACGTAATAACGCTCTTATATAACGATCATTTTTTAATTCAGACACTGGAATCCTTTGTATTATTAGGCATGTTTAGATTTTACCTCAGTACAAGGCATTTTTCGCACGGAGAATGAGAATATATATCAAATATGTGACCATTCGAGTACGGGAAATAACGCCGTAATGAAGTAAAAGATAAATATGTCGTTAGACTTCTAGGTAATCTAGGATACCTTCCGCCGCTTGGCGACCTTCCCAAACGGCTGTAACCACAAGATCGGAACCACGCACCATATCACCACCAGCAAAGATCTTCTCATTTGTTGTTTGATATGCACATTGTGCTTTTTCGGGAGCAATCACTCTGCCACCATCATCAATATCAACACCAAATTCTGCAAACCATGGAGCAGGGCTTGGTCTGAAACCAAATGCGATAATCACTGCATCTGCATCAATGATTTCTTCACTACCAGCAACAGGCTCAGGTCGGCTACGACCATTTTCATCAGGTTCACCCAATGCTGTTGTGATAACTTTAATTCCTGTTACTTTATCATCGCCCACTACTTCGATTGGTTGCCGGTTCCACAAGAACTCAACACCTTCTTCACGAGCATTATTAACTTCACGACGTGAACCCGGCATATTTTCTTCATCACGACGGTAAGCACATTGCACACTGGTCGCATTTTGACGAATTGCAGTACGATTACAATCCATTGCTGTATCGCCACCACCAAGAACTACTACTTTTTTGCCTGCCAGATTTACGTAATCTTCTGGATTCAAATCTAATTGTTGTTTATTGTTGGCAACTAAATAAGGCAATGCCTCATAAACACCTTGCTTGTCTTCACCCGGAAACCCGCCCTTCATATAGGTATAAGTACCCATTCCGAGAAAAACAGCATCATAATCGTCTAGCAATTGTTGAAACTGAACGTCTTTGCCTATCTCGGTATTCAACACGAACTCAACACCCATACCTTCTAATACTTCACGACGGCGTTTGACTACCTCTTTTTCAAGCTTGAATTCAGGAATACCAAATGTGAGCAAACCGCCCACTTCTTCATATTTATCAAACACAACTGGTGTTACACCATTACGCACCAACACATCAGCACAACCTAGACCCGCAGGACCTGCACCGATAATAGCTACACGCTTACCTGTATCAGCAACATTAGATAAGTCTGGTCGCCAGCCTTGTTCCAATGCAGTATCAGTAATGTATTTTTCAACACTGCCAATAGTCACCGCACCAAAACCATCATTTAGTGTACAAGCGCCCTCACACAAACGGTCTTGTGGACATACTCGACCACAAATCTCAGGGAGCGTATTTGTTTCATGTGACAATCTAGCTGCTTCAAACAAATTACCTTCACTGACCAGTTTTAACCAATTTGGAATGTAGTTATGAACTGGGCACTTCCATTCACAATAAGGATTACCACATTCTAAGCATCGATCAGATTGATCGGCTGCTGATTCTTGATCAAATTGACCATAAATCTCGCCAAAGCCTTTAACTCGCTCACTAGCTTGTTGTTTCGTTGGGTCAAAGCGACCTACATCTAAAAATTGAAAAGTATTTTTCGCCATAATATTTTTATTGCCTTGAAGCGTTACGCTGCTTTCTCTTTTTTTACTTGATCAAGCAAACTATCTATCGCTGAATCCTTAGGTTTAACTAACCAGAATTGTTTCAAGCGTTGCTCAAACATATCCAATAATTGATTACCCCATGCACTACCTGTTTCACGAACATGATCTTCAACCATTTGTTTCAAGTGCAGTGCATGCTCAGACATTTCATCATTATCAACTCGAACTAACTCTACCAACTCTGGGTTATAGCGCTCTGCAAATGTATCATCAATATCCAACACATAAGCAAAACCACCAGTCATACCGGCACCAAAATTCAAGCCTGACTCACCTAATACCGCAACAACACCACCAGTCATATATTCACAACCGTGGTCGCCTACACCTTCAACCACAGCAGTTGCACCAGAATTACGCACGGCAAAACGTTCACCTGCTCGACCCGCTGCGTATAAATGACCGCCAGTTGCACCATATAAACAGGTATTACCCATAATGCTGGCCTCTTGGCTTTCGAAGTTACTTTCTGTATGAGGGTAAATAGTTAATTTACCTGCCGCCATGCCTTTACCTACGTAATCGTTGGCATCACCTTCAAGACGCATTTCTAAACCACCCGCATTCCACACACCAAAGCTCTGACCAGCAGACCCGGTTAATTGCAGTTTGATCGGTTTTTCAATCATGCCGTAGTTGCCATGATGACGAGCAATCTCACCCGAAATACGACCACCCATCGAGCGATGAATGTTCCGTACATTGTAGCTAAAGAAACCACCTGATTTGTTGGCAATCACTTCACGCATATCAACAATCATTTGCTCAGCCAATTCACCTTTATCATAAGGTTCATTTTTAGGCTCGATGCAATACTGTGGTTTATCAGCCGGAATACCTGCTGTTGACAATAATGGCTTCAAATCTAGTTTGCGTTGTTTGTCGGTTGTACCTGGTAAAACTTCAAGCAGATCAGTACGACCAATTAAGTCAGCCATACTCCCGACACCTAATGCCGCCAACCATTCTTGAGTTTCACGAGCCACAAATTGGAAATAGTTCATTACCATTTGAGGCAAACCAATAAAGTGCTGACTACGCAATACATCATTTTGAGTTGCGACACCGGTTGCACAATTATTCAGGTGACAAATACGTAAGAATTTACAGCCTAGCGCCACCATTGGGCCAGTACCAAACGCAAAGCTTTCTGCGCCTAGAATCGCTGCCTTAATAACATCTAAACCTGTTTTCAAGCCACCATCTGTTTGCAAGCGAACTTTGTCACGCAAATCATTAGCACGTAATGTTTGATGCGCTTCAGTTAAGCCTAGCTCCCACGGGCCACCAGCATATTTAACTGATGTTAATGGGCTTGCCGCAGTACCACCGTCATAACCAGAAATGGTAATCAAATCAGCATAAGCTTTCGCCACACCTGCTGCGATAGTTCCCACGCCTGCTTCTGATACAAGTTTCACTGATACTAATGCATCAGGATTTACTTGTTTCAAATCAAAAATCAGCTGAGCCAAATCTTCAATTGAATAGATATCATGATGAGGAGGAGGTGAAATCAAAGTAACACCTGGCACAGAGTGACGTAAAGTCGCAATCATTTGATTAACTTTTGCACCTGGTAATTGACCACCCTCACCCGGCTTCGCACCTTGGGCAATTTTGATCTGCAATACTTCAGCATTGACTAAATAATGAGGTGTTACTCCAAAGCGACCAGATGCAATTTGTTTGATTTTAGATACACGTTCGGTGCCAAAACGTGCAGGATCTTCGCCACCTTCACCAGAATTTGATCTGCCACCTAAGCGATTCATACCTATTGCAAGTGCTTCATGTGCCTCAGGTGACAAAGCACCTAATGACATACCGGCACTATCAAAACGCACTAAGATTTTGCCCACATCTTCCACTTCATCTAATGCTAGTGGTTTATCCGCTAATTTAAGTTCAAGCAAATCACGCAAACTCATTACTGGGCGTTCATTTACTAATGTTGCATATTCTTTATAGGCATCATAACTTCCACCTTGCACTGCTTTTTGCAAAGCACCAACAACGTCTGGATTATATGCATGATATTCACCACCGTGAATATATTTCAGTAAACCACCTTGCTCACGTTTTTTGCGTTTATTCCAAGCACGTGCTGCCACTGCTTGTTGATCAGCCTGTAACTCTTCAAAACCAGTACCACTAATTCGGCTAGTTGTGCCTTTAAAACATTTAGCGACTACATTTTCATGCAAACCAACGATTTCATAAAGCTGTGCACCCCGGTAACTGGCAATGGTTGATATACCCATTTTAGAGGTAACTTTATATAAACCTTTATTAATTCCCTTACGGAAATTCTGGCAAACAGTTGCATAGTCACTATCTTTAATTACATCTGTTGTTAGCATGTCATTTAGACATTCATATGCAAGATAAGGATAGACTGCTGTCGCACCGTAACCAATTAATACTGCAAAGTGGTGTGCATCCCGTGCTGTTGCTGTTTCAACTACAATATTGGCATCACAACGCAAACCTTCTTTGATCAAACGATGGTGCACTGCACCTGTAGCCAATAAAGCATGCATCGTTTGCTCGTCTTCAGTAATACCACGATCTGATAATGTAATAATTACCGTGCCAGCACGCACTGCCGCTTCTGCTTGATCAGCAATCGTATCAACCGCATCTGCTAAATCCACACCGTTGTCATAATGCAAAGATAAATTGATTGATTGATATTGATCGTCATCAGTACCTTTAGTCATTAACTGTTGGAAACGATTTTCTGACAAAACCGGCGAATCAACTACCAAACGAGCTGCATGATCTTCGCCTTCTTCAAACAAGTTATGTTCACGACCAAAACACGTTTCTAATGACATTACGATACTTTCACGTAATGAATCAATTGGCGGGTTGGTTACTTGAGCAAACTGTTGGCGGAAGTAATCAAATAAAGAACGTTCTTGTTGAGATAATACCGGAAACGGTGTGTCATCACCCATTGATCCTGTTGCCTCTTGACCCACCTCACCCAACACACGAATTACTTGGTCACGTTCTTCAAAACTCACTTGGAACAATTTTTCATATGCAGCAAATTGCTCTCCATCCATCGCTTGAGGCACTTCATCTACTGTATCTTCTAAACGCTGTAAATTATCATCAACCCACTGCTTGTATGGATGAGCACTTTTAAGTGAATTATCAATATCTTCAGGTAGTAGCATTTCACCAGTCTCAGTATCTACTGCCAGCATTTCACCTGGTTTCAAACGACCTTTTGCCACCACATCTTCTGGTTTATAGGGATAAACGCCCACTTCGGATGCAAGTGTTATGTGCCGGTCTTTGGTAATTATATAACGTGCTGGTCGCAAGCCATTTCTATCAAGCGTACAAGCCGCATAACGACCATCAGTTAATACTACACCCGCAGGCCCATCCCATGGCTCCATATGCATAGAATTAAAATCATAAAATGCACGTAATTCAGGATCCATTGTGTTGGCATGTTGCCATGCAGGTGGAATCAACAAACGCATTGAACGGAACATACTCACGCCACCAGCCATTAATGCTTCTAACATATTATCCATGCTAGAGGAGTCAGAGCCTGTCGTGCCAACTAGTGGGCGAACATCTTCCATATTTTTAATGAGCGGTGTTGCAAACTTGGCACCACGTGCCAATGCCCAGTTACGATTACCTTCAACAGTATTAATTTCACCATTGTGTGCTAGGTAGCGGAATGGCTGAGCCAAACGCCACTCTGGCAAGGTGTTGGTAGAAAAACGTTGGTGGAAAACACAAATTGCTGTTTCCATGCGTGCATCTTGCAGATCTTTATAAAAGGTCGGCAAATATTCAGGCATGATCAAGCCTTTATATGACACAACCCGAGATGACAGTGATGGAATATAAAACGCATTATCATCTGTTACCGCTTTCTCAGCTAAACGACGAGCAATATATAAGTGGCGCTCAAATACAGCTTGATCCATGTTAGCAGCGGCATTAACAAATACCTGACGCATGATCGGCATTGATTTCATCGCCTGTTCACCACAAGCAGATTCAGCATCAACTGGTACATCGCGCCAGCCTAATACTTCAAGGCCTTGAGCTGTTAATTGCTCAGTAACAATAGCTTGGTTTGCAGTAGCTTTAGCATCATCTTTCGACAAAAACACCATACCTACAGCATAGTTATCTGCCACAGCAAAGTTTAACTCTTTAGCTATAGTACGGAAGAAGCTGTCTGGTTTTTGCATCAGCAAACCACAACCATCACCGGTTTTACCATCAGCGCCAATCGCGCCACGATGGGTTAAGTTGCCTAAGGCTTCAATAGATGTTGTTACTAACCAATGGCTAGCCTTACCATCCATCTGCGCCATCAAACCAAAACCGCAGTTGTCTTTTTCAAATTTAGACCGATATAGGCCCTGTTCTAATTCTGTTGGCTGACTCACGTCATATACCTTCAAAGTTACTGTTAGTGCCTGTCTTCTCGTCACCTGTTAACATGAGAAGCACTGCCTTCATAATAAAAAGACGGCGAAATGGACCCAACATTTTAGCAGTTAAACATCTTAGATTCAATCAGCCTATGACTAACGTTAACAAAGCATTTCACCGTAAATTTCCTTATTTTCAACAAATTAGCTAAAATAGTGCGTTGTTTTGAAGAAATATAATGGATAGATCATGAATAAACCTGTAGTCGGCGTCGTCATGGGCAGCAATAGTGATTGGCCTGTTATGCAAAAAGCAGTCGAACAACTTGAATTTTTTGGTGTACCTTTTGAGGTCAAAGTTGTTTCAGCACACCGCACCCCAGACTTGCTAACAGACTATGCTGTCACAGCAAAAGACAAAGGCTTAACTTGTATTATCGCCGGAGCTGGGGGAGCTGCACACCTACCAGGCATGTTAGCTGCCAACACGACTGTTCCAATATTAGGTGTACCAGTACCATCTCGCTATCTGAAAGGCCAAGACTCTTTATTATCTATTGTTCAAATGCCAAAAGGCATTCCTGTTGCAACCTTTGCTATTGGTGAAGCGGGAGCTGCTAATGCTGCTTTATTTGCTATCGCACAGCTTGCCACCACTGACAACATCCTAGCAGAAAAATTAGATCAATTTAGAAAAGACCAACACCAAAGTGTGCTGGCAATGACTCTTCCCCCTGAATAATATGACAAACAATACTATGATTTTACCTGGTGCTACTCTCGGCATGCTTGGCGGTGGCCAACTTGGCCGGATGTTTACTACTGCAGCTCAAACTATGGGCTACAAAGTGGTGGTGTTAGACCCTGACACTAATAGCCCTGCAGGCATTATTGCTGATCAACATATTTGTGCAAAATATACTGATAACGATGCGCTCAATCAGCTTGCAGCATTATGTGATGCCGTCACAACAGAGTTTGAAAATATTCCTGCTACAACCTTATCTTACCTTGAAGCCAAAACAATAGTTCACCCGTCTTCAAAAGCATTGGCTTCTACCCAGAACCGTATTGTCGAAAAACAATTTATTGCTTCGTTGGGCATCCCCGTCGCACCCTTTGCAGCAATTCACTCAATAGAAGATATTGATACACTTTCGGATAGCTTTAAATTTCCTGCCATATTGAAAGTAGCCAACTTTGGTTATGACGGTAAAGGTCAGGTTGTTTGTGAAACAATTTCTGATGTACGAACTGCATTTGAATCCTTAAATAATGCTGAATGCGTGCTTGAACAACGCATTAATCTTGAACGGGAAGTATCAACAGTGCTGGCTCGTAGCCAATCGGGTGCTATCACCAATTTCCCGGTTGCTGAAAACGTACATGTGAACGGTATCTTGCACTCTACTACTGTTCCGAGCAACATTCCTCAACAACAGGCACATGCTGCACTTCAAATGGCCGATAAAATTGCCGATGGCTTGTCTTATGTTGGCACAATGGCTGTCGAATTTTTCATTTCTTCCGAAGGTGACATCATTGCTAATGAGATTGCGCCTCGACCACATAACTCGGGCCATTTCACGCTCGATGCCTGTGAAACCTCACAATTTGAACAGCAAGTACGTATGTTATGTGGCTTGCCATCTGGTAACTGTGAACTGGTAACCCCGGTTGTTATGATCAATCTTCTTGGTGATGTTTGGGGAAATAGCGAACCACATTGGGATACTTTGTTATCACAGCCAGAAAACAAATTACATTTATACGGCAAAAAAGAGGCTCGTGTTGGCCGCAAAATGGGCCATTATAATGTGCTTGCTTCAACTACCGATCAGGCAATGAAGATTGCCCAGCAATCTTTTGAAGTATTAAAGGCAGATTAACCCTTAAGATCTGTTAATGGTTTTATTCTACATATGATAAAAAACTTCATCATAGTAGTCCTTTTTTTAAGTCTTTCAGTTGGTGGATATCTGGTAAATGGCACTATAAATACGCTTAAATCAACTATCACTGCTCTGCATATCAAGCACAAAAAGAATATTCTCAAAACTAAAATCAAAGAGCGTGGGAAAAGGGTGCTCACGGCTATCCCAATCGCAGGACTGATTGCCATTGGATGGTTTGAGAAACTAGAGTATGAAGAGTGGAAACAAGACAATCCTGATGGCACACCCGAGCAATATGCCAACGAAGTTGCTGACTTAGTATATGAAATTGCAGAGAGTTATTACCAAGAGATTCTCGAAGAAAACTCTTCTAACAGCGCATTGGAAAATAATACTCGCGATAAGTTGCCCCAACAAACTGATCCAAACAGCCCGACACTTGAGTAATTTGATATGAAAATATGGGTAGATGCTGACGCATGTCCTGCAGTAATCAAAGATATTTTATTTAGAGCCGCTGGGCGTATGGAAATTCAAACAACACTAGTCGCAAATCATGCTATGCGAATACCACCATCACGCTATATTACATTTCTTCAGGTTACTTCTGGGTTTGATGTTGCAGACAATGAAATTGTTAAAAGACTAAGTGCTGGTGATCTTGTCATAACCGGTGACATCCCTCTAGCTGCTGAAGTTATTGAAAAAGGCGCTTATGCACTCAATCCTCGTGGCGAACTATACACAACTGAAAATATTAAGGCCCGTCTCAATATGAGAGATTTCATGGATACCTTACGTGCCAGCGGCATTAATACTGGTGGCCCATCAGCACTAAGCCAAAGTGATAGACAATATTTTGCTAATCAGCTTGATACATTGTTAACAAAAAATGCTAAATAAGGCCCTCATTCTTGGGGCTAACTTAAGATTACCAATTATTCACCCAATAATCTTTTTTTCAACTTAGCTTTAACAGGCATATCTGATAGCCAGATCCCAAATAAGGCCCGTTTAAATATCAATGACGGAATAAGGGTCTGTTGAATACCATTTTTTGAAACCACGACGCCCTGGTTAGGAAAATAGACAAACTCAAACACATCACCATCAACAATTTTGTCACTAAAAGCGGTTAAAAACTGTTCAATTTCGGCTGAAAGAGCCTCAACATTACCCGCCGTAGATTTTTCAAAGCCTTCGCGTGTTGCTTTGGTCATTTTTTCCGAAGTGATCTTGGAAGAAATAATATGTAAACGAAGAGCCATTGAATCATCGGAATAAATGATTGCGTGAGCGTTCGAATTTTTATCAGTTAGATATAATCCTGCAACATATAAATCAAAAACAAACTTGCTGCGGATCCCTGCACCATTCAAAGCTAGTCTAGATTCGCCTGCCTGCAGCTTGTCGGGCATTGTGATCCCACCCAACTCAACGGCAGACAGTGAAAAAGGTAAAAACAAAAAAGCGAACGATAGTAAAACCAATAGTTTTCGCATGGTTACAACTCCTGTTTTCTGTTCAATAGAAAAACCTAGCTATGAAGATTCGACCTTCTCACTATAGCCACAGTCTTTTTGTGGACAAACTTTTTCTGTACCACGACTTTTTGTCGTCTTTATAGTCAGGATTGGCCATTTACAATCAGGACATTCTTCCTTCAAAGGCTCATTCCACAAAGCATAATCACAATCAGGATAGCCGGAACAGGAATAAAAAATCTTACCACGTCGTGATTTACGAGTGAGAATCTCACCCTTATTACATTGCGGACAAGTCACGCCAGTATTGGTTGGCTGTTCCAATGACTCGATATGTTTGCATTTTGGATAACTACTGCAACCTATAAATTTGCCATATTTACCTGTGCGGACCCATAAATCTGATTCACATTTTGGACATTTACGTCCTTCAACAACTTCAGGCTCACTGGCGGTAGTTTCTTCACCATCAACATTGCGAGTGTAATCACATTCAGGGTAACCCGTACAGCCTATAAAACGACCGCTGCGCCCCAAACGACTGGATAATTGTTTGCCACATTTTGGACATTCTTCATCAAGCATTTCTTGGGTAACGTCACTACGCTGCACTTCTTTATCTTTAGTTTCAACCTGCTCTTTGAATGGTCCCCAGAAGTTACGAAGTAAAGGCACCCACTCTTCTTCGCCCCGTGCCACAGCATCCAACTCATCCTCTAACTTGGCGGTAAAGTCATAGTCGACATATTTAGTGAAGTGTTTGGCAAGAAATTGTCCGACTACACGACCGACATCTGTTGGGTGAAAACGTTTTTTCTCTAACTCAACATATTCACGCTGCAATAAGGTCGAGATAATGCTGGCATAGGTCGAAGGTCGTCCAATATCATGATCTTCTAAGCTGCGAACCAAGCTTGCTTCACTGAAACGAGGTGGTGGCTCAGTAAAATGCTGTTCTGGCCGAATCGCCTTAAGATCAACTACATCGCCCACTTCCATCGTAGGTAAAAGTCGCTCATCTTTATCGGACTTGGCAGAGTCATCTTTACCTTCAAGATAAATACTCATAAAACCAGGGTTGACTACCGTAGAACCATTGGCACGG
>Ga0164315_10001571_pt1 | contig 17147 bp, 13 predicted proteins | sample GuaBasSedimGuay6_FD_113737 | JGI IMG/M metagenome (GOLD analysis project Ga0164315, IMG submission 113737) | Subseafloor sediment microbial communities from Guaymas Basin, Gulf of California, Mexico - Guay6, Core 4569-2, 0-3 cm | ecosystem: Environmental > Aquatic > Marine > Hydrothermal vents...
GCCAACGTCTGGTGGTCGGTAGTCAGCGGCGCCGTGGGCGGTGTCGCCATCGGCCTGATAACGGAGTACTACACCGGTGGCGCACCCGTAAGGCGAATTGCCAAATCTGGTGAAACCGGCCCGGCAACGGTAATGATCACCGGGCTGGCGGTGGGTATGCAATCTGTCGTATTGCCCATCCTGTGCCTCGCCACCATTATTTATATCTCTACCGAGCTGTCCGGCCTGTACGGCGTGGGCATCGCCGCGGTGGGCATGCTGGCTACCGTGGGCATCACCATGGCGATCGATGCCTATGGCCCGGTAGCGGACAACGCCGGCGGTATCGCCGAAATGGCCGGTATGGGAGAAAAGACCCGTGCCATCACCGACGGCCTGGACGAAGTGGGTAATACCACCGCCGCTATCGGTAAAGGCTTCGCCATTGGCGCCGCCGCGCTGGCGGCCCTGGCGATCATCGCCGCCTTCGTGGAAACCGTGCAGGTGCACAATGCGGACTTTTCACTGGAGATAACCAACCCCACGGTTTTGGTGGGCATGTTCATTGGCGGCACCATTCCCTTCCTGATCGCCGCTATTACCATGACCGCAGTGGGCGAGGCAGCCTTTGACATGATCAATGAAATCCGCCGCCAGTTCCGGGAAATCCCCGGCTTGCTTGAAGGCAATGCGGAGCCTGATACGGCCAGATGTATCGACATCGCCACCACCGCCGCCCTGCGCCGCATGATTCTGCCCGGTACAATCGCGGTCATGGCTCCGGTTCTGGTTGGTTTTGGCCTCGGCGCCGCCTCTCTGGGTGGTATGCTGACTGGCGCCCTGCTGGCCTGTGTCCTGATGGCCCTGATGATGGCCAACGCCGGCGGCGCCTGGGATAACGCCAAGAAATACGTGGAAAAAGGCAACCTGGGGGGCAAGGGCTCGGATACTCACACCGCCGTTGTCGTAGGCGATACCGTGGGCGATCCGTTCAAGGATACCTCCGGCCCCGCCATGAATATCCTGATCAATGTGATGGCTATCGTCAGCCTGGTGATTGCTCCGCTGCTGTAAAGCCGTTTCAGCCTGTTCCGGATTGAAGCCGGGACAGGCTGCATACTTGCAGAAGCAATCCTGGCATTTGTTGTACTCGGGCGGGAGGCAGGTTATTGCGGACGAAGGTGACTTCCTCATTTTTTACCTCTGTGTGAGGCCGACATTTACCTAAAGACTATAGGGGCATGCTGCAAGCAACTGGCGCCTCGCCGACTGTCATGTGAGAAGTTTTCCCGCCAACTCCCACAACAATAAATGACCCATTCAGTACCTCAAGCAGATACTTGTCTCGTGCAACCCCCATATTATATTGGGCTTCGCTGGACAAGACATACCCATCACTATCCGCCAGGAAGGTTCCATTTCTTAGTGCCTGAAATATTTCTCGGGTGGTTGCAATCGATGCCTTGGGGCCGTATTCAGATCGACACGCAATAAACGCATCGGGAACAAGAGGATCAACTTCCTCCTCGGTAAATCCAGCGAAAACATACACAGTGGATGATTTTTTCAAATCGGCCACAGTATCTTCCAGAAAACTCACCCGATCTTTTAAGGTCTTAATTTTATCATTGAGTTGAGTGTTGTTCGGGGCAGCGAGTGTCTGTACAGACAAGCTCAAAACACCGACAGCTAATAGAAATAATCTCATGGTGGGCCACCCACGCGTCGCCAATTTTCATGGAGAATAGCACAGGTGTATTGCCCAGGCAGACTGACCTGGAGCCCAGCTCAAAAATTAGCACACCAACGCCAGTTCGGGTCGCAAGGCTGTAACAAAGCGCGTTAAAGTTGACCGCCATGATTAGTGCGAAGGCATGGGCGGCGCACAAGTGTAGTATCGCGTATAAATATCCTTCTGTTAGCTGAAGTCAGGTGGCTCAGCTCTGATTTTCTCTACTTTTCTCCAATTTTTGCTTCGCTCTTGAGCGAGCAACTGTTAAAAAATAAACAGACCGGCACTTATCGTATATTTTCCCCGCGGGACATGCGGTTGATGGTGCTGACCCATTTTTTACAAGGGAATTGGGAGTGATCAGATGAACCTGTTAAGACACAACGCAGAAGGGGCTATTATCCATCTCGATGGCAGGGAGCTGCTTATGATCATGGCGCTGATTCAGGAGGGTAGAATTTCCTTTGACTGTGACGGTGCTACAGGCCACGCTTTGGATGAACTTTTCAGTACCGCAGTGACTTTGGTCGATGAGGCGCGCAAGACCGGTAACAAAATAAGCAATACCCACTAGATGGCTGTCATCCGCAGAAAGCTTGGCCATGCTAACTGTCGCCACATCCAGCTCCCCCGCCATAAACAGGCGCTTGCATTCCTCTACGAAAGATCGGTGGATGCGGATATCTGTGGCTATCTCGGCCATTTTAAATTTTGTGTTCTGCGACTCAGCGATCGGTGCGCCAAAGGCCTTGCGTTCTTTTACATACTCAACAGTGTCCGCTAAAACGCCCTCTGCCGTGGCGGTACCCCAGTCCCATCTCATGCGGGAGCGAGTCAAGGATTTCCAAATGCAAGAACTTTGGGTTTTACGGTTCGGTGAAAACCGTTGAAGGCATGTGGTGTGTTGTAAGGTTTCTCTGGTAATGGCCTGCAGGTATGGGAGGAGCCGAACTGACCACCCCCGTCCAGATGAAGGGTGTCGCCATTGATAAAGCCGGCGGCCGGGCTTAGCAGGAAACATACGGCGGCACTGATCTCGGATTCGGTCCCGAGGCGTTTCAGCGGTATGGCGTTGGCGGCGGCTCGCAGCATCCCGATGGTAGCTTCATCATCATAGGTATCAAAGCCACTGGACGCCACAAACCCCGGCGCCACCGCATTGACCCGTACGCCGTAAGGCCCCCACTCCCATGCCGCTGTTTTGGTAAGATTCTCCATGCCCGCCCTGGCAGCACCGGTGTGCGCCATACCCGGAAAGCCGTTCTGGCAGTCCGCGGTGATATTGACAATGGCCCCGCCGTGGTCCCGCATTGATTGCCTGAAGACCTCACGGGACATCAGGAAGCCACCCACCAGATTATTGCGCACCACGGCCTCAAATCCATTGCGGCTGATCTTTTCCAGCGGGGAGGGAAACTGGCCGCCGGCATTGTTCACCAGGCCGTGGATACAGCCATGCTTTACCACGATTTCAGCTACAACCTGCGTCACCCGCTCTTCATCGCGGATGTCGCAGGTATCAAAATCCACGAGACCGCCATCTTCAATAATTTCTGTCGCTACGACTTCCAGCTTTTCCAGTGTACGTCCGAGGATCACTACCAGAGCCCCCAGTGACGCGAGCTCATGGGCCATACAGCGCCCGAAGCCACTGCCACCTCCGGTAATGATCACAGTCTGTTCCCGGAACAGTCCCGGCGCCAGAACGGAGTGATAAGCGCTTGCATTTTCAGCCATCGTACAAACCTCTCTTTACGATTTTCTCAATCCTCATCGGCAGTGATTTCCAGGACCACAACACCGGCAGCCACCTCGCCGCGTTCGATCAGGGCATACTGCAATGATTGCTGCACACTATCAATAGCCAGGCGCACGCAATTGTTTTTATCACCAATCCAGCGCACTTCGTGCGCGTATTCTGCCACATTGACCGAGTGGATATCTAGTTGAGTCTATCGCACGAATACATCCATACGCGCCTTCTCATCTTCGCTTCTAACTATCAATTAGATAAATATATATATATAGATATGTATATATAAGGATTATTGTTGTTATTGTTATTAGTACCCTCTTCCCCTGTGCAAATCATCCATTTACTTTTTAAAAACAATAAGTTAGAGAAAGTATATGTAGGCGCAAAAACACTGCAACCGACGGTGAGAAGATGTGTCTACCCCGTGTATGAATAGCCTCGATTTGTGGATAGTTTATGCACCTGTGATTAAGAAGCTATTTCAGGCTGATTTAATCCTCTGTTTATACCATCCTTTTGCAGGATTTTTTCACGAGTGTGGCTATTAGCAGGCCTTCCAGAGTTAGCCTTGTGGATTGGTTCTGATTTGCCTGTTGATGAACGGGAAAGTTATTGATTACTTGTGGACAGGCAGTGTGTGCCTTGGGGGTATGCAGTGTGGCAAGGTACATCAGGTTTACTTGCCAAGACAGAAGCTGGAAAATATTTCGCCGAGCAGTTCGTCGCTGCTGATAGCTCCGGTAATTTCTCCCAGGCTGTTCTGGCATTGACGCAGGTCCTCAGCCAGTAATTCACCCGCGCCCACCTGCAATAGTTGACGCTGACCCGCTTGCAGGTAGTCACCCGAATCCTCCAGTGATTGCAGGTGACGGCGCCGGGCACTGAAACCGCCCTCTCCACTGTCTTCATAACCCATGCAGGACTTCAGGTGTTGTGTCAGCAGGTTCATACCCGAACCCGTTTTGGCTGAAAGATGAATGATTGTCCGGTCATGGTTCTTGTCGATAGCGGGCTTGCGCCCGGACAGGTCACATTTATTGTGAACAATGCTAACCGGAATATCCCTGGTTAGGTGCTGGTTCTTTTCCGGCCAAATGGTGCTAGCGTCTATGTCCCGGCCCACTGTGGCATAGTCATCTACCACCAGCAAAATGCGATCCGCTGATTCCATCTCTCGCCAGGCGCGGCGGATACCCTCCTGTTCCACCTCGTTTGTACTGTCCCGCAGGCCGGCTGTGTCTACAATATGCACAGGCATACCGTCGATCTGTATATGCTCTCGCAGCACATCCCGAGTGGTGCCTTCTATGGCTGTCACAATGGCCGTGTCCTGCCCGGACAGGGCATTGAGTAAGCTGGATTTACCCGCATTAGGCTTGCCGGCGATCACCAGTTTCATCCCTTCCTGCATCAAGCTGCCTTGCCTGGCTTCCTTTAAAATTGCTTGCAACTGGTCGATAATATCCTGCAGTTGCTCCCTGACCTTGCCATCGGCAATGAAGTCGATTTCCTCTTCAGGAAAATCAATAGCGGCCTCCACATAAACCCTTAGCCGGGTCACCATGGCGACCAGTTTATCGATCTTGCGGGAGAATTCGCCCTGTAAAGAGCGACTGGCATTGAGCGCCGCTTTTTCCGTGGTGCTATTGATCAGGTCGGCAATGGCTTCCGCCTGGGCCAGGTCGATCTTGTTATTGAGGTAGGCCCGCTCAGAAAACTCCCCGGGCCTGGCCTGCCGCGCGCCCAGCCTGCAGCTCTCCTTTAATAGCAGATCCAGAATCACCGGGCCACCGTGAGCTTGCAACTCCACCACATCCTCGCCGGTGAAGGAGTGGGGATTGGGGAAGAACAGGGTGATGCCGGAATCCAGCAGGTTTCCGTCGCCGTCATGGAAAGAGGAAAAATGAGCGTAGCGAGGACTGAGATCCCGTTTGGTAATCGCTTTGCCGATGTCCTGGGCTACCACACCAGATATACGGATTATGCCTACGCCGCCTCTCCCCGGTGCGGTGGCGATTGCCGCAATAGTGTCACCATCGAGGGAGGAGGGTTGGGTCATGGCGAGAAAACCTTCTCCTGCGAATACACAGACGGGTACCTAAGGAGTTAGTGAGAACTGGCTGTTCTGGACCGTGCGAGACATGAATGTCGAGCCCGAACCCCCATGGATGGGTTTACGGCGGGTCCAGAGCAGTCAGTTCTCGCTAACTCCGACCCAAACCCCAAAAGCTATGTTACTCAAATACAGGCCGTGATGTCAGGACTTGGCCGCAGCCGCCTCGATCTGTCTGGTGATGACAAACTGCTGGGCCATGGACAGCAGGTTGTTGACTACCCAGTACAGTACCAGCCCCGCCGGGAACCACAGGAAGAAGAAGGTGAACATCACCGGCATCCACTGCATGATCTTGGCCTGCATGGGATCCGGTGGTGGCGGATTGAGCTTTTGCATGAAAAACATGCTGGCGCCCATCATCAAGGGTAGTACAAAGTAGGGGTCCATCACTGACAAGTCTTTAATCCACAATATAAATGGCGCGTGACGCAATTCGACACTCTCCATCAACATCCAGTACAAACCGATAAACACCGGCATTTGCACCAGAATAGGGAGACAACCACCCATAGGGTTGATTTTCTCCTTGCGGTAGAGCTCCATCATGGCCTGTGACTGTTTCTGCTTGTCATCGGCGAACTGTTCCCGGATATCGGCCATCTTGGGTTGTACCCGGCGCATGTTGGCCATCGATTTATAGCTTTTTGCCGAAAGCTGGAAAAAAGCACCCTTGATCAGGACCGTCAGTAAAATAATAGACACACCCCAGTTGCCTACCAGGGAGTGAATTTTTGTCAGCAACCAGAATAGGGGTTGGGCTATCCACCACAGCCAACCGTAATCGACACTCAATTCCAGGTAGGGAGATATTTCTTCCAGGCGATATTGATCTTTGGGGCCCGCATAGAACCCGGCGCCTACCGTTCCCGATTGACCAGGATCCAGCACCAGTGCCGGGCTGGTGAACCCTCCAATGTTGAAACCGCTGTTGGTTACCCTGGCGCTAAAGGTGTTGGTTTGTTCCGGGTTGGGAATCCAGGCGCTGAGGAAATAGTGTTGGATCATGGCTATCCAGCCACCCGGTAACTGCGCCTTGAAAGACTCTTCCTCCAGATCATCGAAAGTGAATTTGGTAAAGCGGTCGTCCGGTTGTGTGATAGCGAAGCCAAGGAAGGGCTGCATACCCATGCCGGAGCTTTCCGCGGATGGCGGTGGACTGCTGTCGCGCTTTATCTGGCCGAACAGGTTTGCCTGCCAGCGGGAACTGCTGCTGTTTTCTACCAGGTAGTCAACATCAATCAGGTAGTCACCACGGCGCAAGGTGAAGCGCTTGGTGATTTTCACACCGGTGTCACCCTGCCAGCTTAAGTCGACAGTAAGTGAGTCCTTACCATCCTGCAGATTAAAGCGCGACATGGTGGTGGTGTAGGTGGCTCGGCCCTTCTTATCGATACCGTTGGTACCGATAAGCCCACTTTGGGCGATATAGGTGAGTTGTTGGTTTTGCTCCAGAAGCACAAAGGGAGCGTCGGGGTTGTCCTGCTTCTCGAGGTATTTGGACAAACCTAATTCGATGATATCGCCACCTTGCAAATCGATGGCCAACTGCAGCACATCGGTGTGCACCTGGATGATACGGCCGCTGTTGGCCGCCGGGGCTTCCAGCGTTTCGCTAGCTGCGCCGACTGCATCGGGGTCTACCGGTATGTCTTCTTCCATGGCGACTGGAGTTTCTACCTCCAACTCAGGCAGTGTGGATCCGACATCGCCGCTGTTGCTTATCAGGCGGGAAGTTTCCTGGGCCACAGTTGCAGTCTTGGCGTCCTTGAAAGCCACCCACTCGGTGAGCAACATGACGGACAGTACGGCAATAGCGCCGATGAGCAGAGAGCGTTGCAAATCCATAATAGCGTCTATTTATTTCTTAGTGTGAGTGCGGGCAGGGGGGGACGGGGTCTATACCCCCCTCGTGCCAGGGGTGGCACCTGGCCAATCGGCGCAGTGCCATATAGCTTCCTTTTATTGCTCCGTGGGTAGCAATTGCATCCTGGGCATAAGCGGAGCAGCTGGGGTAAAACCGGCAGTTGTTACCCAGGAATGGGGTAAGGCAGGCTTGGTAGCAGGAGATCAAAAAAATAAACAAGCGACGCATTAGGAGTCCCGGTTGGTGCTCGATTCTGGTTTGGAAGCGTGGCGAACCAGTTTTTGCCACTGCTGCCGCAATATAGTAGATAGCTCGGCATTATCCAACTGACCAATACCGCGGCGAGCAAGCAGTACAACATCCAGGGTCGTCTCACTTTGCGGCAGGGTACGGAAAAATTCCCGAGCGACCCGCTTTATTCGATTGCGCTGTACAGCCAATCGAACATTTTTCTTGGCTATAACCAAACCCAGACGATGCCAGGGCCCGCTATTTTTTTTTGCCAGAAGCAATAAGTGCTTGTGTGAGGCTCGTACCTCGGAGCCGTCGAAAACCCGGCTGTAGTCTTTGGCATTGAGTAAGCGCCTGGCTTTGCCGAAACTGGCGTCAGCTGTTCGTTCGCTCACTCAAACAGACTGCCTTAGGCTGCCAGGCGCTTGCGACCTTTCGCACGACGGCGGTTCAATACATGGCGGCCACCCTTGGTAGCCATGCGAGCGCGAAAACCGTGGGTGCGCTTGCGTTTCAGGACGCTGGGCTGAAATGTTCTTTTCATAGCAATGTTCCAGATAATTATGAGCTGGAAGCTACATAGCGCCATTTGGCTTCAATGTAGTTCCCGGCCAGAAAAAAGGTGGGCTATTCTATTGAAATGCGGCGCTTAATTCAACCTGGAAACCACAGACTTTCTTGGTCCTGTTGTGGTTTCCAGGTTTACCCGGTTATTGCATAAGCGAACGGCTCTTCATGCGGCATTTAGCACAGCTTGGATTATCGTTGGCAAGTTATGCAATTATACAACGGCTTGGCTTAATTGAGGGGGCGGTATTTCTCCACCGGTGATCGCGTCGGCCAGAGCATATTCCGGTTATTTTTGGGGCGGTAGCACAAATACCCACAGAAAAAAACAAAGCCAGCAACCACGGGCATTTCGGGCATTTTCCCACACCTTCTTAAAAAAATATTAACAGCTTATCCACAGACAATGTTGTTCAACAGAAAATATTTAAACGAAGTACAATAAATAGACAAAAAACAACTAACCTATTGATTATAAACAATTATAATAAAACTATTTTTCTTCTTTTATTTGTGGATAACTCGGTGGTTCGAGAGTATCATGCGTTAACTGGCTCGGTAAAAGGGGCCGGTAAATAAGAGTTTATTACCATTGATTGTTTTTTTAGAAAGCTGGGTTCCTGGCCCATCTTTAAGGGGTTTTCTTTGCCCGAAGCAGTATGGCAACAATGTGTCAACCGGTTGCAGGATGAACTACCCTCGCAACAATTTAATACCTGGATCAGACCATTACAGGCCAGTATGAATGGGCAGATGCTCACTTTGATGGCCCCGAATCGGTTTATCAAGGATTTTGTCTCGGATAAGTTTGCCGAACGCATCTCTGAACTGGTTAGAGAGCTGGAGCCGGACAGCACCACGGGCGTTGTTTTGGAAATAGGCTCCGCCAGGGAGGTTGCCGTCACTCCGGTAAGCGTGGCATCGCGCACCGCGACAACCGCTGTGCCAGCGCAAAGCGGTATGCAGCCTGGCCTGTCTGGCGCGGCAATTTCCGGATTCCCCCTCACCGCCGAGGTTAGCCCGATCAAAAGGGCTGTCCCGCGAGCGAAAATAGCCCGCAATATAGAGGCGGAGGGGTCGTTGCAACGGCAGTCACATCTGGTTGAAAATTATACGTTTGACAATTTTGTCGAAGGGAAGTCCAATCAACTGGCGCTGGCTGCGGCCCGGCAGGTAGCGGAAAACCCCGGAGACTCCTATAACCCGTTGTTTCTTTATGGCGGCGTGGGCCTCGGCAAAACCCACTTGATGCACGCGGTGGGAAATGCATTGACAGAATATAACCCCCAGGCAAAAGTTGTGTACCTGCATTCCGAGCGCTTTGTGGCGGATATGGTCAAGGCGTTACAGCTCAATGCTATTACTGACTTTAAGCGCTACTACCGTTCTGTTGATGCATTGCTGATCGACGACATTCAATTTTTTGCTAAAAAAGAGCGCTCCCAGGAAGAATTTTTTCATACTTTTAATGCCCTGCTTGAAGGCGGGCAGCAAATGATATTGACCTGTGATCGTTATCCGAAGGAAATCGATGGCCTGGAAGAGCGCTTGAAGTCTCGATTCGGGTGGGGCCTTACAGTAGCTGTAGAGCCGCCGGAATTGGAGACCCGGGTTGCCATTCTGATGAAAAAGGCGACTCAGGCACGCATCGACCTGGCGCCGGACGCCGCCTTCTTTATTGCCCAGCGAATTCGTTCCAATGTCAGGGAGCTAGAGGGAGCGCTGAAAAGAGTGATAGCGAGCGCTAACTTCACTAGAAAACCTATCGATATAGACCTGATCAAGGAGAGCCTTAAGGATCTATTGGCGTTGCAGGACAGGCAAGTCAGTCTGGACAATATTCAGCGCACGGCAGCTGAGTACTATAAGATCAAAGTGGCGGATATGATGTCCCGGCGCCGCAGTCGTTCCGTGGCTCGCCCGCGGCAGGTGGCAATGGCGCTGGCCAAGGAGTTGACCAATCACAGCCTGCCAGAGATTGGCGACAGCTTTGGGGGCAGAGATCACACGACAGTTCTTCATGCATGCCGTAAAATCAAGGAACTTCGTGAAACTAACTCTGATATCCGCGAAGATTATAAAAACTTGTTGAGATCGTTGACAACGTGATAGCCAAAATAGAAAGTCTTGTTTTTCATGTGGCTATCTATACCGGGAAACTTCCTGGATCTGTGTGATAGCAATAAGTAAAGCAGTGATATATAGGGAAGGGAAAAGGCTTATATGAAGTTCAGTATTTCGCGGGAGGCGTTACTCAGACCATTAAATCTGGTAGCTGGTGTTGTAGAGCGCCGCCAGACGTTGCCTATATTGGCAAACGTACTAATGGTGCTGGATGGAGATCGCTTATCCCTGACAGGGACAGATCTGGAAGTTGAGCTGGTAGGCCGGGCACACCTTCCGGCCGCAGGTGATTCGGGTGAAGTCACTGTTCCTGCCCGTAAGTTGGCCGATATCTGTAAGTCCCTGCCTGAGGGAAGTGATATTCAGTTTAGTGCGCAGGAAAGTAAAGTTACAGTGAAGTCAGGACGCAGCCGATTCACACTGTCTACCCTGCCGGCCAGGGAATTCCCCAATGTTGAAGACAGTATGGGGACCCACCAGTTTACCTTGAAGCAGGGGCAGTTGAAGCGCTTGATCGACCGCACCGCCTTTGCCATGGCCCAACAGGATGTACGTTACTACCTGAATGGCATGCTATGGGAGTTGAACGACAAACAGTTGCGAGTAGTGGCTACCGATGGTCATCGATTGGCCATGTGCACCCTGCCGCAGAAAGTAGGAGTCAACGGTGACACCCAGGTTATTCTGCCTCGTAAGGGCGTATTGGAGCTGGCCCGGCTGCTACAGGAAGAAGAAGCCGAGATCGCCATAGTTATAGGCAGTAACCATATACGAGCTACAACCAACGATTTTACGTTTACCTCCAAGCTGGTAGACGGCAAGTTTCCCGACTACCAAAGAGTCCTGCCCCGCTCCCCCGACAAAATTGTACAGGGCTCCCGGCTGGAGCTGCGCCAGGCTTTTACTCGCACGGCTATCTTGTCCAATGAAAAATATAGAGGCGTTCGGTTAAAATTGACCGAGAATACGTTGGACATTGTTGCCAATAACCCCGAGCAGGAGGAGGCGGAAGAGACCGTATCAGTGGATTATGAGGGCGAGGCTATGGAAATCGGGTTTAATGTCAGCTATTTGCTGGATGTGTTGGGGGTGCTCAGTGGCGAGCAGATTAAGCTTTCATTGGCAGACCCTAATAGTAGCGCGCTATTGGAAGAATCCGAGGAGGGCGATTCCCTTTTCGTTGTTATGCCTATGCGGCTTTAATGAGGCGGATGGCTCCAACGCTAATGCTCACCCTGCAATAACCCCGGAAACTACAGTTGGAACAAAAAAGTATGCGTAACCTATTGATATGACAAGAAAAGTTTAAACAAGAGCCCATCACCAGAAAGGTGACCGCCCGTCTTTAAACTTATCTATGTACATCAATGTCCGGCACATCCTTTTTACGCCTAACTGCATTTTCTAGGATCAACGAATCTCTGTAAGGCCATTTGGCCTGAGGCCCTCGCCCAACGTGAATGTGGCGCTATCCCGCTTACAAATAAACCATGTTAGAAACCTGCAGCGGGTCAGCCTGGATGGTTTGCAGCAGGTTAATGTCTTTTTTGGGCGCAATGGCAGTGGTAAAACCAGTGTGCTGGAGTCTATCCACTTACTGGGTATGGCGCGCTCTTTTCGTGGCAATAGCATCAGGTCCGTAATTACCCACCAGAAAACCGATTGTACAGTGTTCGGCATGGTGACCCCTTCCTCGTCCTCGAGCACGGTAGTAGGTGCCGGGTTGCCCCTCGGTGTGCAGCGAAACATGGCGGGAGAGGTTCAGATTAAAGTTAGCGGAAAAGCTGTTCGTACGGTGGCCCAGCTCGTAGAGCACTTTCCACTACAGGTTATTACGGCGGACAGCTTTGATTTATTAACGGGCTCACCCGGAGCAAGGAGGCAATTCCTGGATTGGGGCGTGTTCCACGTGGAACATCGGTTTTTTAGTCAGTGGCAACGCTTCCAGAGGTGTATAAAACAACGCAATAAGTTACTCCGCCGTGATAAAATAGCCGATCAGGAGCTGCATGTTTGGACCCGCGATCTTGCAGCCTCGGGTAAGGCCATAAATGATTACCGAAAAGCCTATTTTGAGCTGCTAAAGCCCCGGGTTGCAGTGATTATGGGTCGATTGGCACCATCGTTGGTGGCGCTTGAATTGCGGTTCAGGCAGGGTTGGGATAAGCAGCTGAGTTATGAGGAGGCGCTTGATAACAGCGCATCGGCTGACCTGGAGCATGGCTATACACATGTTGGCCCCCAGCGAGCTGATATACGAGTCATATCTGATGGGCATCTGGCAGCGGAAACGCTGTCCCGTGGGCAACAAAAGTTAGTTGTGTGTGCCCTGAAATTAGCACAGGGGCAACTGATGTCAGAGATGGGTAAGGGAAAGTGCACATATTTGATTGATGACTTACCTTCCGAGTTGGACCAGCAGCACAGTCAGCTGGTTTGTGCCCTGCTGGCATCGATGGATGCTCAGGTCTTTATCACCTGTGTGCATCAGCAGGATATAGAGGCTGTTTGGCCAGAAACAAAGGAGCTGGCCATGTTCCACGTGGAACATGGTGCAGTGCAACGCTACTCCCCACTCTGATTTGGCTGGGGAGTATAAATAGAAGCAGTACTGAGAGTTAATTCATGAGCGAAACCCAAACAAATTACGATTCGTCCAGCATAAAAGTGCTAAAAGGCCTGGATGCCGTGCGCAAACGGCCAGGTATGTACATCGGCGACACGGACGACGGTACCGGGTTGCACCATATGGTGTTCGAGCTGGTAGATAACTCAATCGATGAGGCCCTGGCTGGTTACTGTAGTGCGATTAATATCGTTATCCACCCAGATGAGTCGGTCTCAGTGAGTGATGATGGTCGGGGTATACCTACTGAGATGCACGAAGAGGGCGTTTCCGCTGCAGAAGTCATTATGACGGTGCTACATGCCGGTGGTAAATTCGACGACAACACCTACAAAGTCTCGGGTGGGCTGCATGGTGTGGGGGTTTCCGTGGTCAATGCCCTGTCGGAAGAGTTGGTGCTGACCATTCGCCGGAAAGGGAAAATGTACGAGCAGGTGTACCGACATGGTGTGCCTGACTCCCCTCTGGCAGAAATAGGGGTTACCGATACCTCGGGTACAGCGGTACGTTTCAAGCCCTCCTCTGGCACCTTCACCAATATAGAGTTTCACTTTGAGCAACTGGCCAAGCGCCTGCGGGAACTGGCCTTTCTGAACTCCGGTGCGTGTATTGTTCTAAAGGATGAGCGCAGTGGGAAAGAGGAGACTTACCAGTATGATGGCGGCCTGCTAGCCTTTGTGGACTACCTGAACCAGAATAAAACAACAGTTAACCGGGCCTTCCACTTTCAGTTTGATACCGATAACGGTATTGGGGTGGAAGTGGCTATGCAGTGGAACGATTCCTTTCAGGAAAATATTTTTTGCTATACCAATAATATCCCCCAGCGCGATGGGGGCACACACTTGGCGGGCTTTCGAGCCGCGCTGACTCGCAGCCTCAACTCCTACATAGAAAAGGAAGGAATGGCAAAAAAGGCCAAGGTGAACACTACCGGGGATGATGCAAGAGAGGGATTAACGGCGATTATCTCCGTAAAAGTGCCTGATCCAAAGTTTTCTTCCCAGACTAAGGATAAGTTGGTCTCTTCCGAGGTGAAAACTGCGGTCGAACAGGTCATGAATGCTCAGCTCAACGATTATTTGATGGAAAACCCGGCGGAAGCCAGGTCTATTGTAGGTAAAATGCTCGATGCCGCCAGAGCACGCGAAGCCGCTCGAAAAGCCAGGGAAATGACCCGTCGCAAGGGTGCCCTGGATATCGCCGGCCTGCCAGGAAAGCTGGCGGACTGTCAGGAGAAAGACCCGGCCTTGTCGGAGATTTACCTGGTGGAGGGAGACTCAGCGGGTGGCTCGGCCAAACAGGGCCGCAACCGTAAGTACCAGGCCATCCTGCCCCTCAAGGGAAAGATTCTCAATGTAGAGAAAGCACGCTTTGACAAAATGCTGGGCTCAGCGGAAGTCGGCACCATCGTGACGGCTCTGGGCTGTGGTATCGGTAAAGAAGAATTCAACCCGGACAAGCTGCGCTATCACAGTATTATCATCATGACCGATGCAGATGTTGATGGCTCTCATATTCGAACCCTGTTACTCACCTTCTTTTTCCGCCAAATGCGCGAGTTGGTGGAGCGCGGACATATTTTTATCGCGCAGCCACCACTGTATAAAATAGCCAAGGGCAAGCAGCACCAGTATTTGAAAGACGACGAGGCACTGAATCAGTACCTGACACAATCCGCCCTGGAAAATGCATCGATTTTCGTCAACCCCGAGGCTCCGCCTATTTCGGGTAGTGGATTGGAGGAGCTGGTAAAGCAGTACCGTGGAGTTGCCGCCACCATTGATCGACTGAGTCGTTTGTACGCCCCCGAAGTCCTTTGGGAAATGGTATATGGTGATTCTCTCGCACTGGAGCAGATGCAGGATGAGCAGGCGGTTTCCATCTTCACGGATAAAATAAGTGAACGCTTACTATCAGTGGCGCCCAAGGGCAACAAATACTCTGTTGTTGTGCGCAAAGATAACGAGCGGCAACTCTTCTTCCCTGTGGTAAAACTGCTGGCCCATGGGGTGGAGTCAGAAACCGAGTATCACCACGAGTTTTTCTCTTCTGGTGAATATCGTAGCCTGATCGCATTAGGTGAAACGATTAATGCCCTGATCGAAGAAGATGGTTATTTTCAGCGTGGAGAAAAGGTCCTGCATACGCGCAGCTTCGCCGAGGGGCTGGATTGGCTTATGGGCGAGGCGCGACGCGGCTACTCCGTCCAGCGCTACAAAGGCCTGGGTGAAATGAATCCGGAGCAGTTGTGGGAAACCACCATGGATCCGGAAGTACGCCGCATGCTCAAGGTCACCATCGAGGATGCTATTGCAGCTGACCAGATATTTACCACACTGATGGGTGATCAGGTAGAGCCGCGTCGAGAGTTTATCGAGGATAACGCGCTGTCGGTGGCAAACCTGGATGTCTGACAGTGTAATTGTGTTAGCTATCTCAGCTATCTGGAATGCCATTTCTATAAAAAGGTGCAACCAATGCAAAGCCCCAGCATAGTCCTTGAGTCAGAGATCACTTGCCCCCATTGTAGGCACAAACAATTAGAAACAATGCCCACTGACTCTTGTCAGTTTTTCTATGAGTGTCACTCCTGCAAAACAGTACTACGCCCAAACAAAGGTGATTGCTGCGTATATTGTAGTTTTGGCACAGTAAAGTGTCCTCCAATTCAAGAGGGTACGTGTTGCAAGTAAAAGCATTTAACAAGTCAAGGCAGCAACGCCACTTCGTGGCTGGACGCGCTAACGCGCGCCGCTGCTTGAGGCGTTATGTTTCTTGAGACAATTACGTGAAGTTGGATATCTACCAGATTGACGCCTTTGCAAATCGGGCCTTCGAAGGGAATCCTGCAGCTGTGTGCCCGCTGGATATCTGGCTACCAGATGAGCTTATGCAATCAATCGCTAGTGAGAATAATCTTTCTGAAACTGCGTTCTTTGTGCCAGAGGGTGACGGTTACTCTATAAGGTGGTTCACGCCAACCGCAGAAGTTGACCTATGTGGACATGCCACGCTTGCGTCAGCATTCGTTCTATTCAACATCTTGAATTATGATGGCGATAAATTAGATTTCGACTCGAGATCGGGATATCTGTCTGTATCAAGAGATGGCGACTATTTGGTGATGGATTTTCCTTCGCTCCCACTAGAGTCATGCGATACACCAAATGAAATAGTAGAGGCGTTTGAAATTGCGCCAATCGAATGCCTGAAGGCAGAAGACTATGTTGTGATTTTTGAGAATGCCGAGCAAGTGCTGACGGCAAGTCCCAATTTCGAGATTCTGAAGAATTTAGATTGTCGCGGAGTCATCATCTCGGCGGCTTCAGACGAGTATGATTTTGTTGCAAGGTTTTTTGCTCCAAACCTGGGAATCCCTGAGGACCCGGTAACTGGTTCGGTATATACATTGCTGGCACCCTATTGGGCGAAGAAAACTAACAAATCAAAATTTCACGCAAAACAAGTATCGTCACGTGGTGGAGAAGTGTGGTGTGAGCTGAAAGGCGATCGAGTACTGATTTCTGGTAGGGCGGTTAAATATCTTGAAGGTTCGGTGGAAGTTGAAACATAACCAGTGTGAGCAGTACGCGCAGCAAGCTGCGCCGGACGGCCAAACCGCTACGCGCTTTGTCCGCCGCTGTCACAGGCGTTATGTGGCTTGACCGTGTTGCGCAACGTGCTACACTCTCTCAATGATCAAATCTTTCAAACACAAAGGTTTGGAGAGGTTCTTCGAGTCTGGCAGTACTCGTGGAATTCAAACGAAGCATTCGAGAAAGCTACGCATGCAGCTTTCCGCTCTGGATACAGCCCAAACCATTGAGGATATTGACATTCCAGGCTATCGACTGCATTCCCTTAAGGGTTCTCGAAAGGGCCTTTGGTCAATTACAGTAAATGGCAATTGGCGGGTTACGTTTGAATTTACCGACGGGAACGCCTACATAGTAAATTGCGAGGATTATCACTAATGCGTATGCACAACCCCCCTCACCCTGGTGAATTTATGCAGGCAACATACATGAAGCCCTTTGGGTTAAGTTGTCGTTACCTGGCATTGCAACTGAATGTCGCCGCCTCCACTCTAAACCGAGTGCTAAAGCAGCAGAGCGGTGTAAGCCCCGAAATGGCGTTGCGCCTTTCAAA
>Ga0164315_10001572_pt1 | contig 17147 bp, 17 predicted proteins | sample GuaBasSedimGuay6_FD_113737 | JGI IMG/M metagenome (GOLD analysis project Ga0164315, IMG submission 113737) | Subseafloor sediment microbial communities from Guaymas Basin, Gulf of California, Mexico - Guay6, Core 4569-2, 0-3 cm | ecosystem: Environmental > Aquatic > Marine > Hydrothermal vents...
CGCAGGGCGAGCACACAAGCCGTCATCTGCTACGTTAACGTTGCTCGGCGTAGAACCACTATGCCCTCGAAACGCTGCCTTGCAGCTAACGGCTTGTGTACTCGCTGATCCTACGTTATAGGGTTGACACTACACTAGCTATTATACAGTTTCGCAATGCCGGAGAACAAAGTGAACGTACTGGAATCTTTTAGCAGCGTACCCCAGGTCAAGCGATTGGCTGCGCATGTCTGGTGCCATTTCAGCGAAGACAGACTGTTTGATGAAGCGGCATCCCTCAGCTATACCAGTTTGCTTTCCATGGTACCGTTGCTGGCGGTGGTTTTCGGAGTGGCATCGGCATTTCCCGTGTTTCAGCAATGGGGCGAACAACTGCAAACCTTTGTGTTCAGCAATTTCGTACCCGCCTCGGGTGACCAGATTCAGTCCTACCTGGCCGGTTTTCTGGAAAGTGTTGGCAAACTGACCCTGACCGGCACACTGGTCCTGATTCTGACGGCACTGCTGCTGATGCTCAGAATTGAACGGACATTCAACCTGATCTGGCGCGTACCAGCGGCCCGCAGCATACGTGACAGGGTGATCATGTACTGGGCGGTGCTGACACTTGGGCCACTTGCACTGGGTTCTGCTATCGCTCTCAGCGCCCAGCCGATATTCGAGCAGGTTGTACAGGGTGCATCCACAAGTTCCGGTTGGCGAGCCATGGGTGTGTTTTCTCTGTCCTGGCTCGCGTTTACTTTGATGTTTCTGTTGGTCCCCAATCGCCGCGTCCGAATTTCACATGCCCTCACAGGTGCGTTTTTATCTGCGCTTCTGTTTGGACTGGCCAAAAAGGCATTCGTCGCCTTTGTCGCAAATGCCAGTTTCAATGTAATTTACGGTGCACTGGCGACCATTCCGATTTTTCTGCTCTGGCTCTACCTGGTATGGATCGTGATCCTGCTGGGAGCTTCCCTTGCGGCTTCCCTGACAACCTTCAATGACCGAAAAGTTGATTGGGGTTGGCCCAACAAGTGGGAGTTCCTTCTATCTTACCGATTGGTTGGATACCTTTGGAAGGCACAAGCAGATGGCAGATCCCTGTCAGTTGAAGAGCTATTGGATTCATTAGAAGGCTCGACAGAGACCGAACTTGCAAGCCAGCTTGGTTTATTATTCGATGCGGGTTTAGTCACCCGCAGTGAAATTGGAAGCTGGCTTCTATGTCGCGATTTGGATACGTTCAGTTTGCTGGATCTTTATCATGCTGGCGAATATTACCTGCCAGTGGGCGAGGAACTGGAAATACCCAGCACAAGTGAATGGGATACAGCATTTTTCAATTCTGTCAAACTGGGCGAATTGAATATGCAACTATCATTAAAAGCCATGTATACACATACGGGCCACCAAGAATCGGAAATATGATGACAAGAATATTAATGACAGTAATGATGGTTTTTTTGTTGGCCTCGCCAAATCTCCTGGCATCGGTTGAAACTGAGGAACCGATCGATTTTACCTTGCAGTATCTGCATGGTGAAGAAGTCAGCTTGAGTGAGTTTCGGGGCAAATGGGTGGTGCTTAATTACTGGGCAACCTGGTGCTCGCCCTGTCGAAAAGAAATTCCGGATTTGTCCGCCTTGAATGAGGCGCGCGATGACATCATCGTATTGGGGTTGGCGTTTGAAGATACGGATATCGAAAGTTTTGACGCATTTCTTGAAGAGTTTCACCTGAGTTACCGGATATTGCTGGTTGATGTTTATGCGCCACCAGAGCCATTTGGTGCGCCAAAAGTGCTGCCAACTACGATTATTCTGAATCCTGATGGTTATGCGGTAAAGACTTACCTCGGGCCGGTTACGCGGGAAGATATCGAGTCATTTATTGATACGCAGTGATGGTATAACTGCGGTCACCTGGTTTTTGATATGAACGGTCAGGGGCGCTGGGGTGGGTGCTTCCTTCTGGAACACGCCACGAGTACCCCCCCGATGCGACCCAATGGCAGTATCCTCAACCAATCGCTCTACGCACAGGTGCAAAAGATCTCCTGTGAATGCAACAAGGACCATGCAGTTTAAGGCGCTCAAGGTGCAGGGCAGTGGGATAACCCTTATGACGATCAAAACCATATTCCGGATATAAATCATGCATGGAAAGCATCAGACGATCCCGGTATACCTTTGCGAGAACCGACGCTGCTGAAATAGATGCTATCAAGCGGTCGCCACCGATCACGGTTTTGACCTCGCAGGCCACAGACGGTGCACGATTACCATCAATCATGGCTCGGTGCGGTGCAGGATCAAGATTTTCGACGGCCCTTCGCATACCGTTCAAAGTGGCCTGCAGAATATTTACCCTGTCGATTTCATCCACATCAACAAACTCCACAGCATATGCAACGGCCTGGGCTTCAATTTGAGGTGCCAGACGCTCACGTTTAACCGCACTGAGCCGTTTTGAATCATCCAGCGATTCCAGTTCATAATTTGCTGGTAGGATAACTGCAGCGACCACCACGGGTCCGGCTAACGGTCCGCGTCCCGCTTCATCCACACCCGCTTCCAGAAATGGCTTTAGATTCATTTTTGCGCGGTGTTTGCAACGTGTTGCAACACCACCCTGGCAGCACTGGCCGCCGCATCGATTCTCAATTGCTTGTGCAACTGGTCAAAACGGTCTCTGAGGTCACTGCATAGTTCAGGCTGGTCCAGCCATTTAACAACTTCTTCTGCGATACGTTGACCGGTGACCTCGTCCTGTAACAATTCAGGAACCAGTGCTTGGGCAGAGAGGATGTTAGGCAAAGAAAAGAAACGGCTTTTTACCAGTTTAAACCACATCGCCAGCTTGTAAGTCATACCGGCCAGGCGATAACAAACGACCATCGGACGGTTCACCAGCATGACTTCAAGAGTAGCGGTGCCTGACGCACAAACCACAACATCTGCTGCTGCCATTACTTCCTTACTTTGGTTGGAAAATATCCGGCAATTCACGTTGGAGTAGTTACGCAATTCTGATGCAAAATGGCTGGCTATCAGTTCCGTTGCAGCGGGCATCAGAAAGCTGATATCCGGATAGCGCCTGGTGAGAATATTAGCAGCATCAAGCATCGCTGCAGATAGTTTCTCAACCTCGCTTAACCTGCTGCCTGGAAGCAGCGCAATACAGTGACCTTCGGGTTTGATGCCCAGCGTTGTTCGCACTGGCTCTGTGCCGACCTGAAGTGGGATCTCATCAGCCATGGGGTGGCCCGTATAGTCTGCGGTCACATTTTTCTGTTGATAATAGTCCGGCTCGAATGGAAAAAGACACATCACCCGATCGGTTGATTTTGCGATGGTCTTGACCCTTCCGGAGCGCCAGGCCCAGACCGTGGGACTGACATACTGAATCACCGGGATGGCCCTGTTTTTGAGTTTCTTCTCGACCCCGATATTAAAATCCGGTGCATCGATACCAACGAAAACATCGGGTTTGAGTTCCATCAGGCGTTTTACAAGCTGGCGTCGAAGTTTGACCAGGCGGGGCAGGTGAGAGATGACTTCAACCAGGCCCATGACTGATAGTTCACCGGTGTCCCACCAGCAATCCATACCCGCATCACGCATCAAAGGGCCGCCAATACCGGCAAAATGTGTGTCGGGCTTAGAAGATCGAATAGCCCTGATCAGTGCCGCACCCAGTTGATCACCAGAAGCTTCTCCGGCTACCAGGGCGATGATCATTGCAGGGATGTCATCAGCGAATGATGCCGCGCTCTGCCGAATTCAGGAATTTAACCAGTACCTCTATCTCGGGCGATTTAGCAGCCATCCCGGTGATTTTTGCGGTGGCCTCTTCCAGCGTAAGACCTTCGCGATAAAGTGCTTTGTAGGCACGTCGTACCTGGGTGATCTGATCCGAGGAAAACCCTCGCCGTCTGAGGCCTTCCGCATTGATGCCTTTGACCCCGGCTTTTTCACCCGCGACCGTAACATAGGGAGGAATGCTCTTGTTTACGTAGCTGGCATAGGATGTAAAGCTGTGCTCTCCAACACTACAAAACTGGTGAATCAGGCTATAACCGGACAAAATCGCATGGTCACCGATGGTCACATGCCCGGCCAGTGATGCATTGTTGGCCATGATGATGTTGTCACCCAGGATGCAATCGTGGGCAATATGTACACAGGCCATGATCCAGTTATTGCTGCCAATACGGGTTACACCGCCACCTTGCATCGATCCACGGCTAAAGGTACACAATTCACGGATGGTGTTGTTATCACCGATGATCAGTTCGGTGTCTTCCCCGGCATATTTCTTGTCCTGGGGCTGTTCACCGATGGATGTGAACTGGAAAATATCGTTATTCTTGCCAATGGTTGTACGACCGGTCAGCGATGCATGTGACCTGATCCGGGTTCCGGAATCAATTCGTACTTTGCCATCTATGACAGTGAAAGCGCCGACCTCGACGTCATCAGCAAGTTCGGCTTTGGGATCAATCTGGGCTGTTGGATGGATCATGATACTCGGCACTAACCTCCTGCACACATTATGTCGCAACTGGCTACTCGCTCGCCATTAACGCTGGCACGGGCTTCATACTTACCCATTCCACGCATCAATCGTTTTTGAGTAACTTCCAGAAGGAGTTGGTCACCAGGTACGACTTTCCGGGTGAATCGGGCGTTGTCAATTTTAACCAGGTAATAAATTCCGCCAAGATCTCCATCCGTCGCCAGTGCGACATAAGCCAGGACACCACAAGCCTGCGCCATGGATTCAAGAATCAATACGCCTGGCATGACCGGGTTTTCGGGAAAATGACCTGCAAAAAAAGGTTCGTTGATACTGACGTTCTTAATTCCGGTTAGCGTTACTTCCGGTTCGAGTGTGTAGGAAATCACCCGGTCTATCAGCAAAAACGGGTATCGGTGCGGTAGAATTTTTTCTATTGCAGCACTTTCAATCGGAGTTTCAATCATAGGGCTAGTCTTTCCTGGTTATTTCACTGTTTGTTTTTCGAGCTTTAATACACGTCGAGCCAGTTTTTCCAGCTTGCGCAAATGGGCGACTGAACGGTTCCAATCCCGGAGGGGTTGCGCTGGCAGGGCGGCACTCCAGACTGTTCCTGTTTGCGTGATGGATTTTGTTATCACGCTACAGAAATTAACCGTCGTCCTGTCGGCAACCTGAATATGTCCAACGGTACCGGAAGAGCCCGCAAACATACAATACTTTCCAATTTTTGTACTACCGGATATTCCCACCAGGCCCGCCATGGCGGTATGGGCGCCAATCTGTACATTGTGACCAATCTGAATCTGGTTATCGAGTCTTACATCATTTTCAATAATGGTATCGCCGATCGCTCCACGGTCGATGGTGGTGTTAGCGCCAATTTCACAGTCATCACCGATCTGTACGGTACCAATTTGGGGGATTTTAACCCAGTGATCCTGGTCAAAAGCCAGTCCAAAACCATCTGCACCAATGATCGCTCCAGGATGGATGTTGGTTCGTTTGCCGATGACGACACCCTCACAGACAGTCACATTGGCAACCAGGCGGCTACCAGTGTCAAGCCTGACGTCAGCAATCAGCACACAGCCCGGTCCAATAGCACAGGCATCAGCGATGACACAGCCAGGCCCGATGACGGCATTTGCACCGACGTAAACGTCATTGCCAAGCTTGGCAGTTGGATCAATACTGGCGGATGCATGAACACCTGGGATCAACGGTCGTCGCGGGTCAAAGTGCGCTGCAATTTTTGCATAGCTGACGTATGGGTCATCCGCAACCAGGGCTGTGACCGGACAGATCTCAGCATCGCTGGCAGAAACGATAACAGCACCTGCGCCAGTGGATTTGAGTTGCTCACGATAAGCCGGGTTGGAGAGGAAACTTATCTGGGTTGCGGTGGCATCAGACAGCGTGCCGACACCTTCGATTAGTGTGTCACCGTCACCCTTCAATTTTAGATTGTATGACTCGGCAAGGTCTGACAGCTTGAGACTACGGATAGGTTTTTGCATATAAGAAGCCGCTTATATCTTCGTGGTGCAGAAATACGCCTTAGCGAAGAGATCGTTCCCGTTTATCCGCTTCGTACTCCAGCCTGAGTTGATCCAGGATGAGTTGGGTAATATCCAGCGATGGGTCGGCGTATACAACCGGACTGGAAAGAATCAGGTCGTAACCGTTGTTGCGTGCAATCTCCTGGACGGCCTCATTGATCTGGTCTTCCAGTTTCTGGACTTCTTCCGTGCGCCGGAAGGAAAGCTCATCACGCAGATCTTCTTTTTGCCGGTTAACATTGCGTCGCATTTCACGCAATTCACGATCGAGACGAGTTCTTGCGTCCTCTGTCAGGTTACCCATTTGCAGGCGGTCGTCCATGTCTTGCACCTGGCGTTCCTGAAATTCGATGGTTTCATTGCGTGGCCGGAATTCAAGATCCAGCTTTTCCCGACCGGCAATAACCTGCGGTGCGTTATCAAGCACTTGCTTCATATCGACGTAACCGACACGCAATTGCTGTGCAGTTACCGGGGCGGCAACAAACATGAATAACATCAGCAATATGGGTGCAAAGCGCTTCATAAGCCCAAATTGTACTCTTTTTGAGCTTATGTATTAAGTATTAAGCAGTCTGAACCCTAAAACGTGGTTCCGAATGAAAACTGCAGGGATTCGGTCCGATCACCTTCGAACTCCCTTAACGGCCAGGCGTAGTTCATGATGATGGGTCCGATGGGTGCCTGCCAGGTGACTGATATACCAGCAGAGGCCCGGAACAAATTGGCATCAAAGGTACTTAAATTCTCATAGACATTGCCAACATCCACGAACAGGGCAATGCGCGAACCGCCACCTTTGGTGAAGGGAGTAGGAATGGCAAGTTCAAGCCCGCCTGAAACTTTCACGTCACCACCTACTGCGCGGCAACTGATAGGGCCGTCTTTAGGACCCAGTGTATTGTCCTCAAATCCACGTATATCACGTACACCACCACCGTAGAAGTGTTCATAAAAAGGCAAGCCGGTATCCAGTGACGTCACTTCTTCTTCCAGGCAGAGTGCTTCTACGCCATCCGGCAGTTCGGATCTAACCGGTTCTGCCAATGATGTTTTATCATAGTCGTCATAAGAATCACCGTATCCCAAATCTCCATGCACGGAGAACACCAGGCCGGCCCATATGGGAATGTACTTTGCTGCTCGGTAGTAAAGTTTGTAGAACTGGCGGGTACTGCCAGGTAGTGAAGTTTCCATGCCCAGGCGTTGTGATGATCCACGTGTGGGGTTCAGGAAGTGGTTACGTGTATCGCGGGACCACGATGTGGTGAAATCGATGGTCTTGAAGTCGCGTTCACTGTCATCTAGTTGTCCATCACCATTGTGGTCCAGTGAAGTTGACAACGGGTCAAACGGGCGTGGAATGAAATAGGCTTCAGGACAGATACCGTTTTGGTTTATATCATTACAGAGAATATTCTCAGGATCATCCGGGTCTCTATATTCCACTTCGCGAACATAGGATCCGATATTCAGGTCAGTTTGCCTGAGCCCAAACCCGGCGCGAACATAATCTACTTCGGTCAACGGCAAACCGAAGTTCATACCGCCGGCCGCTTCGGTACTGGTAAATGTGGAGATATTTGCACCCTGCTGGTTAAACTCCTGGTAGCGTACGTAAAAACCACGGCTTACACCATCTTCTGTCCAGTAGGGATTGTCATAGCTCAAGGAGAAGCTCTTAATAATTTTACTGTATGACAGGGATGCACCAACACGTTTACCACTACCGAGAAAGTTGTCCTGCTGAATACTCAATGATCCAATCAGACCTTGCACCTGTGAATAACCAAGACCGACTGAGAAACTGCCGGCAGCGCGCTCGGTGATGGTAACAATCACGTCGATCTGATCATCCGTTCCAGGCACGGCCGGTGTTTCGATATTCACCGATTCGAAATAGGTTAAGCGTTGCAGACGGATTTTTGAGCGGTCAATTGCAGCCTGTGAGAACCAGCCACCCTCAAACTGGCGCATTTCCCGTCGTAGAACCTCATCCTTGGTACCACTGTTACCCACAAAGGTAATTTGCCTTACATATACACGTTTGCCCGGATCGACAAAGTAATTGATTGTAACGAGACGGTTTTCGCGATCGATTTGTGGAATCGGATTAACGTTGGCAAAGGCATAACCGATGTTTGAGAGTATCGCGGTTATATTTTCAACACTCTGTTCCATTTTCTTGCGTGAAAAGATGTCGTTATCCTGGGTCATGATCAGGCGTCTTAAAGTTGCCTCTTCGATGACCAGGTCACCGGTTACCTGGATTTTTTCAACTGTGTACTGCTCACCTTCAAGGATGTTAGCAGTGATATAAATGTGCTTCTTGTCGGGACTGATTGAAACCTGTGTAGACTCAACATTGGCATCAATGTAGCCACGGTCCTGGTAGTAAGAACGGATCTTCTCGAGGTCACCGGAAAGTTTTTCACGTGAATACTGGTCATCCTTTGACCAGACTTTCCAGAATGGTGGAATTTTGGACTCGAACTCACTCTTGATTTCCTTGTCAGCAAACAGCGTATTACCCACGATGTTGATGTGTTTTATTTCCGCAGTCTTGCCTTCCTTGATGTTGATGGAGATACGCACCCGGTTACGATCCAGCTCAACCACACGGCTATCGACTGTAACCGCGTAACGGCCCTGGCTGAAATATTGCTTGACCAGTTCCTGCTTGATACGATCCAGTGATTGGGGTTGGAAAACTTCACCTTGGGAGAGACCGATATCTGCGAGGACCGGATACATATCCTCGTCCTTGATCGCCTTGTTACCTGACAGGGAAATAGCTGCAATAGCAGGTCGTTCCTGAACGGTGATAACCAGTATGTCACCTTCCCGTTCGAGATCGATTTCACTGAAAAAACCGGTTCTGAACAAGGAGCGGATTGCCTGGCGTGCTCTGGATGAGGTTAACAACTCATTGGTATCAACAGACAGGTAGTTGAACACCGTACCTTCTGAAATACGCTGTAAGCCTTCCACCCTGATATCAGAAATGACAAACGGATCAAGCGCCAGGGCAGACTTTATCGAAAAGAGGCCACACAGCAGGATGATTAAGATTCTTCTCATGTATTCAGATCCGTAAGATTTTCTTTTTTCTGAGGCAGGAAGTCTATCCGACCAGTCGTAAAATATCGTTAAAAAACGCAATTCCCATCAACCCGAACAGTGCCATCAAGCCAATATACTGACCTTTTGCCTGAATTTGTTCAGATACCGGGCTACCTTTTGCTAATTCTATCAGGTAATAGAGCAAATGCCCCCCATCCAATACAGGAATTGGCAGTAAATTCAGAATTCCCAGGCTCAGGCTGATAACCCCCAGGAAAAACAGAAAATTTGCAACACCTGCATTTGCCGCACTATTGGCAAACTGTGCAATGCTGATAGGACCGGACAGGTTTTTAACCGATGCTGATCCTGTCAGCATACGGCCAAGCATACCAAGAGTGGAGACAGTTACACGCCACATCTCGGATGCAGCGGCACCAAAGGCATCAATCAAACCGTATTTGTGCAGAAAATAAGCACGATCATACTGTGCCTGCAAATCTGCACCTGCCGCTTGATTGGTGACACCGAGGATCAGGCGACCTGAAGATGGACCGCTACTGCTCTTGACCGGTATGACACTAAGATCGAGTCTGCCATTGGCCCGTTCAACAACCACCGAAAGGGGCTTGTCACCTGAGCCATGTTTTTGAACAAGTGCGCCCACCCACGCCCAGTCGGGAACATCTTCACCGCCAACACTCAAAATGCGATCACCCACCTTGAAGCCCGCTCGATAAGCCGGTGTATCCGCACCCACTTCGCCGACGATCGCCGGAAGTTTTGGCCGCCAGGGAGTGATCCCGATATACTCGAACGCCCTTTCTTCCTGGAAATCACTACCAAGCTGACCCAGATCCAGTTCTACCTGTCGCTGCAGGCCGTCTGCCTGCTCCACTTCAAGTATGACTTTTTCCCGGTCCAGGGCGGGTGTAATCAGCCCCATACTTGCGTGTAACCAGGTATCTATTTCATCGCCGTCCAGTGAGACGATACGATCACCGGGTTCAAGACCGGCGCTGGCTGCGATACCACTGACCTCACCGATGATGGGTCTGGATTCAGGCATGCCTAACAGAAACATCAGCCAGAAGGCCAGCAGGGTAAAGATCAGGTTAAAAACCGGACCTGCCGCGACTATGGCAATACGTGCCCATACCGATTTGCGATTAAACGCCTCATCCAGGTCCTGCTCTGCAACTTCACCTTCACGTTCGTCCAGCATTTTCACGTAGCCACCCAGGGGTATGGCGGCAATCACGTATTCGGTGCCGTCGCGGCCCTTTCTTGACCACAGTTTTTTACCAAAGCCGATAGAAAATTTAAGTACGCGTACACCCATGCGTCGGGCCACCCAGTAGTGGCCGAACTCATGAAAGGTGATCAGCAGACCGAGTGCGACCAGTAACCACCATATTGAACCGAGAAATTCAGACATTGCCGTGTTTTATATACCTTTTTTCATGTGCCTTTGTTTTTGTGGATAAGTCTGCCGGTCGCCTCGCGTGCCAGGCGATCATATTCCAGGATCTCATCCAGTCCATCTATTTTACCCGTTTCACAAACATCAAGCGCGGCAGAAACAATTGAAGGAATCTGCAGGAAGCCAATGCGTTCCTGTAAAAACGCTTCAACGGCAACTTCATTGGCCGCATTGAATATGACAGGCGCATTGTCGCCGGCCTCCAAAACCTGAAAAGCGAGTGCAAGACCCGGGAAACTCTCCAGGTCAGGCGGGTAAAACTCAAGTTTATGTATCTCTGTCAGATTGAGGCGCTTGACGCCGGCTTCAACCCGTTCGGGCCAGGCCAGTGCATATGCAATGGGTGTTCGCATGTCGGGCATACCCAGTTGAGCCAGTACAGAGCCGTCAAGGTAGGACACCATAGAGTGCACAATACTTTGCGGGTGGACGATGACATCAATCTGATCGGGACGCGCGTTGAATAGCCAACGGGCCTCGATCACTTCCAATCCCTTGTTCATCAACGTGGCTGAATCGACAGATATTTTTCGGCCCATGTCCCAGTTGGGATGGTTACATGCCTGGTCCGGGGTGATATTGAGTAGGGAACTCCTCTCACGGTTAAGGAACGGGCCACCGGATGCGGTCAGAATCAGACGCTCGACACCTATATTTTCCAGGCCGTTTTCAAAATTTTCCGGTAAGACCTGGAACAGGGCATTGTGCTCGGAATCCACCGGAATGATGTTTGCTGAATGCTCGGAGGCGGCTTTACGAAACAATTCACCGGCGATGACCATTGATTCCTTGTTGGCCAGCAACAGGCGTTTCCCGGCTTGTACGGCCTGCAGGGTGGGTTCCAGACCTGCTGCACCGACAATTGCTGCCATAACAGCATCAGTTTCATCCATGCTGGCAACGGCACCCAAGGCTTCCCGTCCGGCCAGAATCTCCGATTTACACTTCAGCTGATCAAGTGCGGATTTCAATTCGTTGGCTTTGGCTTTGTCGCTGATTACAGCATAACGGGCATTATGTCGCAGACATTGTTCTGCGAGACGGGTCATATTGCTGTGCGCACTTAAGCCGACAACATGATAACGGTCGGGATGGCGCGCCAGCACATCGAGTGTGCTTTCACCAATCGAACCGGTGGACCCCAATACGGTAATGCCCTGGCTGGCCATTTGGTCTGTCCTCAGAATCCCGAAACCAACAGGCCCAGTGCAAAGAACGGTGCAGCAGCGACCAGGCTGTCCACGCGGTCGAGTATGCCACCGTGGCCTGGTAGTAAGTTGCCGGAGTCCTTAACACCGGAGGTTCGTTTGTGCAGGGAAATCAATAAATCTCCACCAACAGATACCAGGGCCGCGGTCAGGCCGAGCAGGACCAACCAGGTGGAATCAATTTTTGTTATTGGCATTAAATTAGCTGCCAACAGGGCAATCAGCGGACCAGCGATCAATCCGCCCAATAAACCCGCGCGTGTCTTTCCAGGGCTGATATTGGGTGCCAGTTTTCTTTTGCCGAAAGTTTTACCTGCAAAATAAGCGCCCGTATCCGCTGCCCATACGATCAACAGCAGTAACAAAATCAACCACGATCCATCGTCTTGCATACGTATCCAGCTGAGGGCGAGCCAGCCTGTCGTGATGGATACCATAGCTGTGGCAACGGAAACAAGCCGGTAGGTCTGATCGGACTTTGCCTCTGGGCGATATCGGGATAAGCGCATAAACATTAACAGCCAAAGTGCACAACATGCGGACATATACACAAGGATATTGTTGTCCCATTGGTCCCTGTAGTTGAACAGGACAGCCACGATGACTGCTTGCACTATGACCAGTAAGTACCCGGCGATTTGACCGGATAACCCTGCCAGGCGGCTGTATTCCCAGCTGCCGCGCAACAATATAACGGCCACCAATATCAGGAACCACTGCGCCGGTAATGCAAAAATCGCAGCCATAACCAGCGGCAATAACAACAAAGCTGTCAATACCCGCTGTTTAAGCACTGAGAGTGCTCCTCACTTGCTCGCTGGTTCGTCCAAAGCGTCGTTCACGGGACTGAAAAGCAGTAATCGCCTGGTCCAGTTCACATTGGTCAAAATCAGGCCAAAGAACTTCGGAAAAATAAAATTCAGTGTAAGCCGTTTGCCACAACAGGAAATTGCTGATGCGCATTTCACCACCGGTGCGTATAAACAGATCCGGATCCGGTGAATCGGCCAGCGAGAGAAATTGGGCGAGCTTGGTTTCATCGAGGTCGTCGGCAGATAAATGGCCTTTGGCAACGGATTTGGCCATCTTTATAGCTGCCTGGGTGATATCCCAGCGCCCACCATAATTGACAGCTATATTGGCAGTTAGCTGACGGTTGCCGGCAGTCAATTCCTCGGCTTTCAGCATTTTTTCCTGGATAATGGGTTTGAAAGCAGTTTTATCACCTACAAACCGCAGACATATGCCATTTTCGTGTAGTTCACTGGCCTCTTTGTCAAGGGCTCGCAGAAACAACTCCATGAGACGCGATACTTCACCGGCAGGCCGATTCCAGTTCTCACTGGAAAAAGCAAATACGGTCAGGGACCCAACACCCAGTGCCACGCAGCGCTCAATGGTCGCGCGCAGGGCTTTGAGCCCGGCCTGGTGACCCATACTACGAGGGCGGTTTCTTTTCTTTGCCCAGCGGCCATTCCCATCCATGACGATGGCAATATGGCCGGGTATACCTGACGTTGTAGTCACCTACCCAGCCTGATGACCATGTTGCTCCCACTTTCAGCGAACTCGCCTTTAAAAGCAGGCATCAAAACTCCATCAGTTCCTGTTCTTTAACAGCAACAATTTCATCCACCTGTTCAACGTGTTTATCAGTGGTCTTTTGGATTTCCTGCTCTGCCCGATGGTCATCGTCTTCGGAAATTTCCTTGTTTTTCAACAGTTCTTTAATGTGATTATTTGCGTCGCGTCGAATATTGCGAATGGCGATTTTGGCATTTTCACCTTCGTTATGAACTATCTTGCCCAGTGAGACCCGGCGTTCTTCAGTTAATGGCGGCAAGGGTATACGGATAATGGTACCGGCCGTCACGGGGTTGAGACCCAGATCGGACTTCATGATGGCCTTCTCGAGTGTCTGCACCATGGTCTTATCCCATGCCGTAACAGCAAGTGTACGGGCGTCTTCAATCGAGACGCTGGCCGCCTGGCTGATGGGAACTGAGCTACCGTAATAATCTACCTGAACATGCTCCAACAGACTTGGATGCGCACGACCGGTGCGGATTTTGGCCAGTTCAGTAATGAGTGAATCCAAGGTTTTCCTCATGCGGATTTGTGAATTTTTCTGGATGTTTTGAATCATTTTCTTCTCCCGGATGCCAGCGTTGGGTAAGTGTTATCAGGTGTCATTTACAGATGAACAACCAATTTTAACAGCAAAATGAGAAGATTTGCCCGTGTAAATCCAATCCGGGGAATAACTCAGTTAATGATCGTACCGACTTTCCTGCCCTTGACAATTTGCATCAGGTTTCCGCTACCGAAAACATTGAAAACGCGGATAGGCATTTCCTGGTCACGACACAATACAATTGCATTGGTATCCATGACACCAAGCTTGCCTTCGATGACCTCGTCATAACTCAGGGACTCATACATCCGGGCATTCTTATCAATTTTGGGATCGGCCGAATACACGCCATCAACCTTGGTGGCCTTCAATACAATATCAGCTCCGATTTCGATAGCACGCAAGGCTGCAGCGGTGTCCGTGGTAAAGAATGGGTTTCCCGTACCGCCGGCGATAATGACAACACGTCCCTTCTCAAGATGCCGTGTTGCACGACGGCGAATATAATCCTCGCTGACAGCATGTACGGAAAGTGCCGACATCACCCGTGCATCGACGCCGACTTTTTCAAGCGCATCCTGTAAGGCCAGTGAATTCATCAGAGTGGCCAGCATGCCCATGTGATCACCGGTTACACGATCAATACCGGACTGAGCAAGGCCTGCTCCTCTGAAAATATTACCACCACCGATGACGATGGCGATTTGAATACCTGTATTGATGACTTCCAGGACTTCATTGGCAATCCGGCCGATGATGGCCGGGTCGATACCATAATCTTCATCGCCCAGCAGAGCTTCTCCGCTGAGCTTCAGAAGGATACGCTGATAAGGGTTTTTAGCCACCCTTCACCTGTTGCATGACTTCATCTGCGAAGTTCTCTGATCTCTTTTCAATGCCTTCACCAACAGCAAGACGGGTCATTCCGTTCACGCTGGCATTGTGCTGCTTGAGTAGTTGGGCAACGGTCACATCACCGTCTTTCACAAAATCCTGACCCAGCAAGGTAATTGTCGAGAGGTGTTTGCGCATACGACCACTGACCATTTTTTCAATAATATCGGCTGGTTTGCCACTGTCGGCAGCCTGCGAGATAAGGAATTGCTTCTCTTTTTCCAGCACGTCAGCTGGAACGTCATCAACATCGACATATTCCGGGTTCAATGCAGCGACGTGCATGGCAATATCATGGGCAACTTCGTTATCGCCACCTTCAAGTTCAACCATGGCGCCAATACGACCACCGTGTATGTAGGCGCCAATATGGCCATCGCTGCTAAGGCGGGTGATACGACGAACCTGGATGTTCTCACCGAGCTTGGAAACCAGTGCCTGGCGTGCATGTTCGAGATTAACGCCATCACTTTCGGTAGCCATCAGCACTTCAACGTCGGTCGTTCCACTGGTGAGGGCGTTGTTTGCCACAGTTTCGATGAAAGCCAGGAAGCTGGCATCCTTGGTAACAAAATCAGTCTCACAGTTGATTTCTACCATGACAACATCGTTTCCGCTATCACTGGTGGCCAACGCGATCTTGCCTTCAGCAGCTACGCGCGAGGCCTTTTTGTCCGCCTTTGCAAGACCTGTCCTGCGCAGATTTTCCGCTGCAGCATCCAGGTCACCATCGGTTGCTACCAGTGCTTTTTTGCACTCCATCATGCCAGCGCCTGTGCGCTCGCGAAGTTCTTTTACCATTGAGGCAGTTACTGCCATCGTCCTATTCCTTCTTCAATTCAGTTTAAATTTCCTGACATCGATGCCAGGTTGGTGCCCCGCCAATAGACGGGGGATTCCGTATCAGTCTTCAGCTGCTTTTTTGGCGACTGTTTTCTTTGCGACCTTCTTCTTGACGGTTGTCTTGGCTTTCTTAGCGACTGCTTCGACTTTTTCAGTAATCTTTTCAGCTACTTCAGTGGCTTCGTCTTTAACCTTTTTTACGGCTTTTTTGGCTTTTGCTTTAGCTTTTTCAGCAACTTCGGTGGCTTCAGCTTTTACCTTTTCAACAACTTCAGCTGTCTCGGCTTTAACCTTTTTGACTTCGGTTTTGACTTTCTCAGCTACTTCAGTAGCTTCGGCTTTTACCTTTTCGGCAACTTCAGCTGTCTCGGCTTTAACCTTTTTGACTTCGGTTTTGACTTTCTCAGCTACTTCAGTAGCTTCAGCTTTTACCTTTTCAATAACTTCCGCTGCTTTGGCTTCTACCTTTTCAGCAACCGGGGCTTTCTTGGAGACGACTTTTTTAGCAACCTTCTTTTTCTCGGCCTTTTGGGCTTTAGGAGCCTTGGCGACACGTTTTACCGGATTGCCGTATTCGTCCAACTCGACGAACTCATCGCCATCTTCAAAATGAGGCAGAGAGGCACGTCCTTCCAGAACGGCATCGGCGACCAGTTGCGTGTAAAGGCGAATGGAGCGAATGGCATCGTCATTACCCGGGATAACATAATCGATATCGTTGGGTGAGCAATTTGTGTCCACCACTGCAATCACAGGGATTCCCAGTTTACGGGCTTCTTTTACTGCGATGTCTTCATGGCCTACATCTACAACAAACATGGCGTCAGGCAGGTTTTTCATGTCCTTGATGCCGCCGAGGGTTTTTTCAAGTTTGTCCTGTTCGCGTGTGAGTTGCAGAACCTCTTTCTTGACCAGACGTGCAAAACTACCGTCTTCTTCCATTTTTTCAATCTGGCGCAGACGCTTGATAGATTGACGTATCGTACGGAAGTTGGTCAACATTCCACCCAGCCAGCGGTGGGAAACATATGGCATACCACAACGCTGTGCTTCTTCGGAAATCGATTTGGAAGCAGCACGCTTGGTGCCGACAAAAATTACGCTGCCGCGCTTGGAGGCGATCTTGCCGACGAAATTCAATGAATCAATCAGCATCGGCAGTGATTTTTCGAGGTTAATGATGTGGATTTTTCCACGTGCTCCGAAAATGTATGGAGCCATTTTGGGGTCCCAGTAACGGGTCTGGTGACCAAAGTGCACGCCAGCTTCAAGCATTTGGCGCATGGTGATATCAGGCATTATTTAATTCCTTAATATAGCAGAAGCACAGCGGCCAATGATTACTTAAATCTGGCTTCACTGATTTTCCGGGTTAATCCTCCACATACCCTGTCCGGAAAACCCTGATTTTGCAGGGCACCCAACCGAACGGTTGTGGTATGTGTGCGTATTTGATGTCC
>Ga0164315_10001573_pt1 | contig 17146 bp, 13 predicted proteins | sample GuaBasSedimGuay6_FD_113737 | JGI IMG/M metagenome (GOLD analysis project Ga0164315, IMG submission 113737) | Subseafloor sediment microbial communities from Guaymas Basin, Gulf of California, Mexico - Guay6, Core 4569-2, 0-3 cm | ecosystem: Environmental > Aquatic > Marine > Hydrothermal vents...
TCACCATCTTCATTGTAATCATACTCTCCTGCTAAAACGTCATAGTTTTCAGCAATAGTTTTAGAAAGGTCAGAAACCAATGGATACTTAACACCTTTAATTCCACCATTGTTTTTATCAGTGTTTAACCAAGCCCAATGTGAAAATTCTGAGTCAACTGAACAACCAACAACGGCTATGTTTCTTTTGTCAAATTCTTCCATCTTCTCTTGAAAAGCTAATAATTCAGTTGGACAAACAAAAGTGAAATCCAAAGGATAGAAAAAGAAAACCACATGTTTCTTTCCGATAAATTGCTCTAATGAAAATTTCTCAACAATCTCACCACCATTTACTACAGCGGTAGATTCAAATAAAGGGGCTTTTTTCCCTACTAATACTCCCATAATATTTATTAATTTAAAGTTTGTGTATATTTTTGTGGCAAAATTAAGAATAATTTTAAATAAGAGGTAAGTGCTTTATTAACAAAAGTTAATGCAACATATTATTTACTAAATTTGCAGAAACTATTAATACTACTAATATGAAAACTGAAACTTTTTACACCTCCTGAACCTTTTCATTCAAGTGTTGGAACCAGTTACAGCATAGCTTGGGAACTCATGAAAAAGTACTTTCTCGAACTTCTTTTAATTATTGTTATCTCTATTGCCGTACAAATACCAGTGCAACTTATGATGAAGGGTTATGAAGTTGACCTTTCGGCAGGCACAATATTTCTCGGACTTATTGGCTTTGCATTTTCAATACTGGCAGGAATTCCAATTACTTATGGTATTGATTATGTTAATCTAAAATTACTTAGGGGCGAAAAATTTGATGTTGCTGATGTATTTGCAGGCTTTAAGGATAACTACCTAAATGTTATATTATCAGGTATCTTGGTTGGAGCCATAGTTATTGCAGGTTTCATAATGTTGATTATTCCAGGAATTATTTTTGCATGTAAATTAGTATTTGTACCCTATCTTGTTATGGATAAAAAATTGGATGCTGTTGATGCAGTTAAAACCAGTTGGGATATGACAAATGGGCATTCCGGCACAATCTTTTTAATGGGTTTGTTGGCAATTCCAATATTTATATTAGGGTTTGTTTCATTGATTGTGGGTATTATACCAGCAATGATATGGATTACTGCTGCATTTGCAGCAATGTATCATGCGGTCGATATTAAGTTGAACCCGGTTGAAGAGACTACGGAACCTGCAAATTAGATAAGTTTCTGCCAGCAAAAGTCAAAATTCTTAAAAGTAGAAAGGTCAATTGGGGATTCTGATAATACGAAAATAGTTGACCCCGATCCACTTAAAGAAACATAATCAGCACCCAGATCATAAAGGGAGTTTTTAATTTTATTTAATTCTGGAAACAGAGGTTTAATTACTTCTTCAAAGTCATTTTTAAGTGTATTTCGCCAATATGAAATATCCTGTAAAATAATATTCTTAATATATGTTTCAGGTATTTTAGGATGGGAAAGCCCATAAGCCTGCTTTGTTGAAATCCTTGTGGAATTTTTTATCAAACTTAAATATCTCCCGCTTAAATTAATTTTCAAGTGGCTAAGAAATTCTCCCACAGAACTCACCAATGAAGGTTTATTATCAATAAAAAAAGGACAATCGCTTCCAATCTCAGAAATTAATTCTTTCATATTTTCATCAGAAAGACCAAGATGGTAGTTTGTATTTATCTCTTTTAGAAAAAATGAAGCATTGGAAGATCCTCCACCCAAGCCTGCAGAAGTTGGGATATTCTTCAGTAGTTTTATTGTAAAGGCCGGGATAGAAAAATTCGCACTTAATTTTTCCCATGTTTTGTAAATTGTATTTTCCTCAGTGGGAATATTTTCAGTCTCTCCAAAAATGTCAATACTAAAAGTATCCGACTCTCTAATTTCTAAAACATCAAAAAGGGGTATGGGAAACATTATGGTTTCAATATTATGAAAGCCGTCTGTCCTCTTTTTAATGATATTGAGTCCAAGATTTATTTTAGCATTGGGGAAACAAATCATAATATTTAGTTTTCGCCTATTGTATCATCTATTTCTACAGTTGTAACTGATGTTTTGAGTATCAAAAATAATACTTGCAAATTCATACCCAACAGCAATATTGACAATTAATACAATATCAATCAAAATGCCATAGTATTTAATTATTAACAAAGTTAGCAATAATTAGTTTTTCTTATAATTTTGATGACAAAACCGGTATTAATTTATGACCATAATTAGTTCTGTACTTAACTGGCTGATGAAGAAGCGTATTCATCAGATTGAGTTGTTTAAAAAGTACCCAAATGAGGTGCAGGAAGAGTTGTTGAAGAAACTTGTCAGCAACTCTAAGAATACTATTTGGGGCAAACAGTACGATTACAAGAGCATAAAAACCATTAATGATTTTAAGCAAAGGGTTCCAATAAGTACATATGAAGAATTGAAGCCCTACATTGACCGGCTTCGAAAAGGGGAGGAAAATGTTTTGTATCCCGGAGAGTTAGTTGGTTTTGCAAAGTCATCTGGGACTACTGCCGGAAAAAGTAAATACATACCTGTGAGTTACGATTCATTGGAAGACTGTCATTACAAGGGTGGCAAGGATATGCTTTCGATTTATTTTAACCTTTTACCTGACTCAAAACTCTTTGAAGGAAAAAGTTTGGTCATGGGTGGCAGCGGAAATATTCAGGAAATAAGTAATTCAACATATTACGAAGGCGATCTCTCTGCAATTTTAATGAACAACTTACCTTTTTGGGCTCAATTTGTTCGTACTCCTCCACTGTCTATTGCCCTGATGGATGAATGGGAAAGTAAACTGAAATTAATGGTTGAGACAACTTTAGATCATGATGTTACTGGTTTGTCAGGAGTCCCATCGTGGATGCTAATATTACTTAGAAAAGTGCTGGAAGAGTCAGGGAAAAGTAGTATTAATGAAGTATGGCCAAACCTTGAGGTATTTTTTCATGGCGGAGTGAATTTCGATCCGTACAAGCATCAATATCAGTCAATTATAAGATCTGATAAGATGCGTTATTTTAATACCTACAATGCCTCTGAAGGGTTCTTTGGTATTCAGGATCAATTAGATAGTGATGATATTCTTTTAATGTTGGATTATGGTATTTATTATGAGTTTGTTCCAATGTCAGGAAAGGACAATGACAATCCAAACGCTTTATCCTTATCTGAAGTTGAATTAGGAGTTAATTACGCAATGATTATTACTACTAATGCTGGTTTGTGGCGTTATGAAATAGGTGATACGGTTACTTTTACCTGCCTTAATCCCCACAGATTAAGTATTACGGGAAGGACGAAGAACTTCATTAATGCTGTTGGTGAAGAACTCATTATTGATAATGCTGAAAGAGCATTTAGTATCGCCTGTAATAAAACTTCGGCAGTAATATCCGAATACACGGCAGCCCCTATTTTTGCAGAGGAGGATATTTCACATCAGTGGCTCATCGAGTTTGATAAACTGCCCAATAATATTGAGTATTTTGTTGATGCTTTTGATAATGCCTTAAAGTCTTTAAACTCCGACTATGAGGCTAAAAGATATCATAACCTTGTTTTGAAGGAGCCAATTGTTAAAATAATGCCCCCAAAAACATTTTATAACTGGATGAAAAAACGAGAGATGTTGGGAGGACAGAATAAAGTTCCTCGCTTGTCGAACAATAGAGAATATGTTGATGAACTATTGAAAATGCTTTAAAGTTTGTCATAAAAAAGTAAGAAACCTGAAATTGAATAAAATATATTAAATTCGTATTAAAATTAAAGACTTATGCACATTGCCATAGCAGGAAATATTGGATCGGGAAAAACTACCCTTACAAGGCTTCTTTCGAAGCATTTTAACTGGAAACCACATTATGAAGATGTTGAAAATAATCCTTATTTGCATAGTTTTTATGAAGATATGCAGAGGTGGTCGTTCAACCTTCAGATATATTTTCTAAATTCTAGATTCCGCCAGGTGATAGATATTAGACGAAGTGGTAAAAATATTATTCAGGATAGAACAATCTATGAGGATGCATATATTTTTGCACCTAACCTTCATTCAATGAACCTGATGTCAACCAGAGACTTTGAAAATTATATTTCCCTTTTCGAATTGATGAGTACTTTTATTCAGCCACCAGATTTACTTATTTATTTACGTGCCAGCGTATCAACACTGGTAGAGCAAATTCAGAGTCGTGGACGTGACTATGAAGAATCTATCCGTCTCGATTATTTAAAGTTACTTAACGAGAGATATGAGAATTGGATTGGTGGCTACAAAATTGGTAAATTGCTCATAATTGATGTGGACAATATGGAGTTCAATAAACCTGAAGATTTGAGTATTGTTATCGATAAAGTTAATGGAGAAATCCACGGCTTATTTTAATTATGAATATTCTTGGAGTAATACCTGCACGCTATGAATCCAGCCGTTTTCCTGGTAAGCCTTTGGCTTTGATTAATGGGAAAACGATGATTCAAAGGGTGTATGAACAGGTTAAAAAAACTTCAAAAATTACCGATGTCATCATTGCTACCGATGATAAAAGAATAATGGAAAATGTTAGTAGTTTTGGCGGAAAGGCTACGCTCACTTCAACTACACATCTAAATGGTACATCAAGATGTTATGAGGTTTTTGAAAAAACAAATTTGCAAAAACCTGAATATTACGATGCAGTAGTTAATATTCAAGGTGATGAACCATTTATTGAACCAGAGCAGATAAATCAAGTTTGTGATCTATTAATTAATAAAAAAGCAGGAATTGCAACACTTGCAAAAAAGATTGAAAATGTAGAGGATCTGTTTAATCCAAATACCGTAAAAACTGTCTTTGGAACTACTGGATCTGCCCTATATTTTAGTCGAAGTCCAATACCATTTCTCAGAACCTATGAAAAAAATGACTGGTTAAATCATGCTAATTATTACAAGCATATTGGCATTTATGGATTTACTAAGTCTACTTTGCAAGAAATTGTGCTAATGAAACCATCTAAACTTGAGGTGGCAGAAAGCCTTGAGCAATTGCGATGGCTCGAAAATGGAATACAAATTACAATTGATGTAACTGATTTTGAGAGTATTGGTATTGACACTCCTGAGGATCTGGAAAAACTTATTAACAATATTTGAAAAAAGGAAGGCATATTCCTATTTTAGCATGTTCTAATCAAGTCATTATTAATGAAGATTGCAAAATACATAGGCGAATTAATTTACGATTACGAATGCGTTGTAATACCAGGGCTTGGTGGTTTTATTTCGACTGAAAAAAGTGCCACTGTTGACCCACTTACAAATCAATTTAAACCTCCTTTTAAGGATGTTCATTTTAATATTCATCTTAAAGCGAACGATGGCCTTCTTGTAAATTATGTAGCCCGTAATGAGGGAATCTCATTTAAAAATGCAAAACAAAGAGTAGATAAGTTTGTTCTTATTTGTCATAAGGCTCTCAAAGGTGGTAAGAGAATTAATTTTAGTAAAATTGGTTACATCTATTCTGACAAACAGCAAAATATTGTTTTTAAGCAAGACAAAACTATTAATTACAATGCTGATGCTTATGGATTAAGTAGTTTTGTATCACCAGCCATTAGGCGTCCAAGTAGTGAGGAGAAAATCAAGGAGGTTTTTACAAAGAGAGCAACAGAGGGTTCACGATCTGTAAAATTAAGAAAAACAAGCAGTCAGAAAAAGGATAGAAGAGTTGCTGCTGAAGGAAATGCTTCAACAGCAATGACTTCACGAAAACGCAGACCGTCAAAAGTTAAGCAACAATTATTATTCATTTTTATTATTTTATTTGCTTTTGGATCCTATTATGTTATTAATAGAAGGCATGCAATGCTTTATTACCTAGATAGGTATAAAGTTGTAATACCATTCATGTACAGTAACCCCAACGATTATTTGGTTGCTAACGCGGGCACACTTCCATTGGATAAAATTAGTGTTAGTCAGGCTAGCTGGCTTTCAGGAGTTTTAGATCTTGACAAAAAATCAATTAAATCTAAAGAGGAAAGCAATACTCCCGTAGTTGAAAAGACTCTGGAACTTGATGACAATGTTTTCGATCAATCAATAAATGAAAACAAGAATGCTGAAGCTGTTGATTTAAAAGTTAATGAGGATGAAATTACTGATGAATCAAAAGATTTTAACGTTGAAGTTGATGATTATTCAATAACTCCCATAACACCTGATCCTGAACCAAAAATTGAAGATAAAACTGTAAAAAAGAAAGTTGCGGTCATTAAATCAAATTCTCAAAACAAATACTTTATTATTGCAGGCTCTTTTAAGAGTAGAACCAATGCCCAAAATCTGGTTAGTACACTTATTAGTCAGGGTTATGATGCTTTGATTGCTGACACAAATTCCTATGGAATGTACAGAGTAGCATTAATGGGTTTTAGTGGTGGCGCTGAGGCAGAAAACAGATTAGTTGCCATTAAAAGAGATTTTAATTCTGAAGCCTGGATTCTCAAAAAATAAGACAAAAATTTAAAAGTGGGACAAAAGAACAAACTTCAAAAGTTTGCTGATAACCGTACATTCAGTAACCTTTTTCAGTATTCTTATGAGGAAATCATAAATGGTTTTCATTTAAAGGGAAAATGGGCACAGGATTTTTTCAAAAACAATAATGATATTGTAATTGAATTAGGCTGCGGAAAAGGAGAATATTCAGTTGGTATGGCAGAAATGTATCCTGATAAAAACTTTATTGGGCTGGATATTAAAGGGGCAAGACTTTGGAGAGGACTAGTTACAGCAAAGGAAAAAGCCATTAAGAATGTTGCATTTGTCAGAGGGAGAATAAACCTGGTTAATCACTATTTTGGAAAAGATGAAGTATCCGAAATATGGATTACTTTTCCCGATCCGCACGCAAGAGATACTAAAGCCAGGAAACGACTTACTTCTCCGGAATTTTTAAAAAGGTACACTGGTTTTTTAAAGAAAGATGGAGTAATCAATTTGAAAACAGATAATATTATTGTGTTTGAATCAACCCTTGATACCATTAAGGAATATGGGCATAAAATCATTTATCAAACATATGATGTTTACAGCGAGGGAATTGATAATGAACTGACTAGCATACAAACATTTTATGAGAAAAAGTGGCTTGAGCATGGAACAAAAATCAAGTTTTTAAAATTTAGTTTAAACCCAGATATTTTTAAGGATTAAGTTGTGGAAAAAGGGTTTTTCGAAAAAGTTTATGATGTAGCAAGACAAATTCCATTTGGGAGGGTTACCTCTTATGGTGCAATTGCCGCTTACTTAGGAAGTAAGGGCTCGGCACGAATGGTCGGCTGGGCGATGAACGGCTCAAAAAATTTACCCCAAAATCTTCCAGCACACAGGGTTGTGAATAGCTCTGGACTTTTAACAGGCAAACGACATTTTGGTGGAGGAAATATTATGGTTGAACTTCTTGAATCAGAAGGAGTGACAATTGAAAGTAATCAGGTTGTTGATTTTCAGGAAGTTTTTTGGAATCCGTCTGTAGAGTTGATGTGATTTTTTTTAGTTGTTTATGAGGGTTTGGGATATCTATAAATAAGCAATAAGAACCAAGAGTAAGAAATCATTATTCGTAAAAAACAATATTCTGGATAGAATACTGAAAACTACAACAGCCTTTCTCACTTTTTCACCACTTTCAAACTCTCCACTTCCCTTTCGCCATAGAACATAACAACATGATAAATGCCAGCAGGCAATGGGTTTCCATTGTTGTCATCGCCATACCAAAGTATCTCTGTATCCTGTGAAAGAGTAGTAGTTAAAATATTGCCTACCAAAATTCCATAGTTATTATAAATCTCAACCTTAACCTCCTTGTCCGCCGAAGCTTTAGCATAGGCGTAAACCTCAATGTAGGTCCCCCAATCAAATGGATTAGGTGAAGCTTTTAGCAATTTCGGTTTTTCCTGCCTGTTACCAGGTCCAATCTCGTTAAAGCCCACAATTGTAGGGTTCCATTCGTAAGCACCCATGTCTATGCTGTCGCCAACAATTCTTGGGTTCCCGGCAAGGTCAAACTCAGGTATCTCAATAAAATCAGGGAGGTTTGCCAGTGTTCCTGCATCTATGCATGGCGAGCCATCTGTAATCATGTATGGATCTCCCCACATGCCGAGGAAGTTTGGGTCATTATCTATGTTGGTGGAGTCGTAATGTACAAAACACCATGTACTGTTGCTGTGAAAACATGATGACCCAACCTCAATACTTAATTCACCACCTTCTATTAGAGAGTTAAAGATATTTAGGTTGGAAACTACCTGTTGTTGGTATTCTCCTACTGAAACTTTTAAAGGAGTATCATAATTATTGTAATAAATACTATTATAAATATGAATATTGGCATCAACCGCAAATACTACAGGCTTATCCTCCATGCTTGAGTTATTGTCGAAAGTACAGTTTATAAGATATGCATCACCACCATAATATAACTTTATAAAAGCAGTAAACATATTGTCTTGAAACAAACAGTTCTGAATTATATCAATACCCTGACTTCCAGTACTAAGAGCCCAGCCACTGTTTCCAACATAATTAGGATCTACTTGTTGGTTTATAAATTTTGTATTATTAATAAACTGAACTTTACCGGAGCCAATAACAGTTCTTAATGCATGCCCACCAATATTATCCCTGAATTCACAATTTTTTACCATTGATGAATCCGCACTCCAATAAGTAAGAATTGCCAATGCACCTTTTGCATAACTGTCCTTAAAAATAATACTGTCTATTAAAAATCTTTTATTGCGTGAATATAAATACATAAGTAATTTCCTTATTTCCCAGGTTTCATAGGTTGGTATGGCCCCTCCTTGTAAAGTCATTCGCTGCAAACTATAGTCAGTTATATTGTTGTTACCTTTAAAAATATAGACCTTTCTGTTTCCATCTAAAATAACCCCATCACGACTTTGGCCGATAACATTAATAAATGGACGAATATTAAGAGGAAACTTTTCATTGTTAGTAGTATCAGAGTAGATACCATTTGCCAAACGGATAGTATTTTTATTAAGACTATCGACATGAATTTTATGATAAGCCCAAGCTATTGATTTTAATGGTTCATCAAAGGATGTACCACTATTAATATTATCACCTGTTAAAGGGTTTACATAAATATCACCATCGTGAGGGGAAATTGTTGAGTTGAGGATATCTATTTCAAGATTATTCAATTGGTTACCCGATTCATCTATTGAAATAATAAAATATGAATCAGGCACTAAAACACTGCATGTATCAAGAAAAATTGTTGATATCTCAGAACTTACAGTTTTAATAATATCACATCCTCTTTCAGCAAAGTTATTATAAATACTGTTTCTGCTTATCGAATCAAATTCTACAGAGCTTCCAACAATTGCAATCCCCCCCCCACTGTAGTATGCGTGGTTATCAAAGATTGAGTTTCCAGTTAAAACTGTATAACTATCATAACTGCAAATAACCCCTGCACCATATTTGAAACTGTGATTGTTTTTAATAATATTATTTATGATTTGTGCATTTGACTCATACGTACGAATTCCGCCTCCATCTTCAGCTTTACCATTTATGATTGTGAATCCATAAACTATAGCATTTTCCTCAAATGAACTTATGTTTACGCATCTACCATTCCCACCCCCATCAATAAGGGTACTAAACTTATAATCTTCATCCTCTGTAGTAAGCATAAGGCTTGCCAGTGTTAAACTCTTTCCATTGAAGTCAAGGTTTTCAAAATAAGTCCCCGGCCATACAAGTACAGTATCACCCTGCTGGGCAAAATCCATGGCCTCTTGAATAATGGTAAAATCCCCTGTTCCATCCTGTTTTACTTCTATTATTTGTGCAAAGGAGTTAAGTACACAAAGGAGTAAAACTATATTAAGTATATTTTTCATATCCCTTTCTCGTTTAAATAAACCGTCATTGCGATTCGCCGCTCAACACTTTCTTTATTAAATGCCATTTAAATGGCGAAGAAGCAATCTCTTGTGAGGCTGTAACTATTTGCAAAGATTGCTTCTTCCCATTACGTTCCTTTTTAATTACGATGTTACTTTTGGCTCATCGCAATGACGGTTTATTCTTTTTACTGAATTATAAGTTTTTTAGTTATTACACTATTACCCATTTTTATTTTTACAAAATAAATGCCCGGCTTGACAGAATATCCAGCATAGCCTTTCATTCCAACAGTACCAGAAACAAGACCTTTCTGATAAGCCTTATCAATAAGTACAGACACAAGTTTTCCATTGATATCAAAAAGAGAAATATTCAATTTACCATCAACATCAGAATAAAAACTATAATTCAGTTTATCACTTGCAGGATTTGGCCAGATATTAATGCTGTTTTCAACAATATCAACCCCCTCTTCACTATCACCTTTTTTAAATGAAATTCTTACTCTATGTAAATTATTATTACTTTTTAATGCCCTGTTTTCGTAGAATCCGGTGGATTTATTAAAAACTCTATAATCCTTAATAATTCCATTTTCGGATGACTTGGTTCCAAACCAATCCTGGAAAACTATTGAATCAGGACTGACACCATCCAGGTATGCCCTAAGAATTACTACTGAATCCTCAGGCATTAATGCCACTGCACCAACACACTGCTCATTAACAAATGCGCCTATTTCCAAGGGGTTGCTTTCATAGTTAAGTACAATAGTAATAGCAGTATATGATGAAGTTTCTGAGTAAGAGTAATATTCAACATCAGGCCTTAACTTCTCACGAGTTGTATTTCCTGAATTTTGCCACTGTATGCTTAACTCTACAGTTTCACTAGAATGTAGTTTAACCATTTCGCCATAACTAATATTTGTCTGGTGTTTGTCGCAAACCCAAAAATAAGTCTCGAATTGTATTGTTCCTCCATGGGTAGGACCATCATAAGGATCAGGAGCTATTTTTTTTTCACAGCAATAATCCTGATGATCGATATAGTCAATTAAATCCAAGGTTTCCGCTCCCAGTGCATCAAAAATATCCTGCTCCTGTGTGAGGAAGTATCCTGCCCAGTTATCCTGCTCAGGAAATAAAGGGAAAGAAGTAGTAGGTTCTTTTATGTTACCATACATATAAATATAATTGTCGCTGGAGTCATTCAATTTCATTGTATAACCTCTATAACTAAATGTTTCGGTGTTGATATCCGGGACATGGTTCCAATTTTCAAATTCCCATTCGTTTGTAATCTCTTCTCCACTCTCAGCCTCTAGATGCGCAAGAAAGAAATAACTGTACGGATCCCCAAACCTTTCTCTATTGAATACATCTACTACTGAATCGCTTTCCTGCCAGTTTGTAGTTTCATTGTTTAACATTCTTGGAATTGACAGCCACTCAAGCAGTTTATCTCCGGTAAAATGTAGTTTTAGAGCTTCTTTGGCAGTATATTTCACCACACTAACACTAGAATGCGCCCCATTAGGGTAATATGCTTTATTGTAAGCATCGAAGTGGGGGTGGTTAGCCTGTGGGACAATTTCGGGAAACATATTTTTGAATGGGAGCTCTATAAAACCAGTTTCTGCATTTTGATCTGCAAAAGGATCAATTGTAATTACCTTAGTTTTTACTTGTCCTATTAAGTTTTGGTTACTTAGATAATAAACATAGAGTTGCTGGTCGAACTTATTGTATGAAATAGAAGATGCATAACCAGGTTCTGTCCATATCTCAACAGAAGAACCGTCTTCCTGTACTTTGTGAACATGAATTATATCCACATCTGGTAAACCATATACAGAAATATGTTCATGATCATATGCATAAAGCGAACTGGATTCCGGGCAATAAACCATATCATAAATATAACTTATTCTAGGGTCTGAAACTTCTATCGAATTATCATCACAGTTAAAAATTAATAAGTCATAATGTGCATTTATAAACAAAGTGCCTTTGTAATCAGGGTTACCAATCTGAGAATCAGGGGTTGAGCAAATTATTTCACTTGGCCTTTCTATGGAGTAGTATTCGGGTTCATTATGAGAGTCAAAACTTATAAGTTTTCCTCCGGCATTAGTAATTGAAAATTCAATTGGTTCTATGAGAGGTAACTGTGATGAGTTTGAAGATGTTTGATAAGGAGGGTCAATACTTAAGAATGGCCCAAACGTAGCATAAACCTTATCATCATATGGATTATAACAATAGAATGATTGAAAGGTGCTACAATTTTCATCTGGATATCCAGTTAAACCTGCACTTTTATTATCAATATTAGAATAATCTCCTGCCCCGATTATTTGGATAATTGGCAAGTTATCATCAGCACGCATATTCATACTAATATAAATTTTACCATTTGGAGCAACAAATATTTTTCCGGGAAAATCATAATTATTGTTTGCCCATGTAAGTGTTTGTACATAAGAAAGGTCATTTGCGTCAAATACTTTTACGCTGGCACTTTGCTCAGTATCAGGACAATATTCAGAAACTAGTATATGATTTTGTTCGGCATTATAAACCAGATCACCAATAGCCTTTGTTGTTTCTACAAAAGTTTGTGTTTCATTGTTAAGGTCGTAAACATAAAAGCCTGTATTTGCAGTACTCAATCTATTAAAGAAGTAAAGTTTTCTGTTTGCCGGATTGTATTCGGTGTTATAAACAGGGTAGGCTGTAACAATTGGCACCGTATCTCGAACCAAATTACCAGAGATTATTTCCAGTCCTGATTTTGCGGCATTAATGATAAATGTATTTCCAGAATCATCAACCGCCCCTTTGTTAAAATAATTATCTCTGGCATAATATATAGGGCTGACATCGTAAGTATTAGTGGAAAGAGAGACCTCCATAATTTCATTTTTCTTACTGACAATAACACTTTCATCATTTTTAGTTGTTAATTTAAAAGGTCTGTTTAAGTTGGTTTCTGGATCGGTATCAATCTCATCAGGTGATTGTGTGTATATCGTATGTAAGAAATTAAAAATATTAGTTTCAGTATCATAGTAATAAACGGCCATGTCTTGATCAGGGTTATTCTCAAGATCAATTTGTTTATGGCCGTCATTAGAATAGCACATAATTATGTCTTGATTATCAACATCGGATAAATACACGGCATCCAAAATCCTTTTATGAGGAGCAATAACTGAATCATATTCAAAAGTATTTTCAGTATTGATTTGATAGATGTATTGGTTGACAGGAGCAGAATAATCCAATAAATATGGAAAAACAAGTAAGAGGTTTTTACTTTCAACTAAAAGTAATTTGCCATTTCTTTCCTGATTGGGAGTTGTAATTGGATTTATTAAGGAGGGTTGTTCATTGTCGTTTATTTCCCAGATTTCTATTAAATGTTTTCTGCTTAAGTAAAAATTATTGTTATGAGTATTAAATGCAAAAGTGCCAATTAATCTTAAATAATCAACACTATCGGAGCCATCCAAAAATTCCTCGAATATGGGAGTCCAATCTGAACTGGTTTTCTTATAAATTCCAAAGAACGAATCAAAAGAATGCAAATTGTTATCCAATGACCTCGCTAATACGAACAGCCTATCATTGGCATCATCATATTCAAGTTTGCAGAATGAGTTTAAGTTTTTATTATCAAAACCCTCATTTATATTAATACCTTCAGAGTAAGGAATAGTATCAAGTGTTGCAGTACTGACACTACTTATTGTTAAAAATGGAGTTACAAAATACAGAATATGATTATCTGGGTCATGAGCCATTAATTTTACATCAGGAGCATGAAGATGGCCACTAAAATACATTGGAGCAAATCTGCCAAACTGACTTGACAGGTCGATAGTACCCAGATGTGTTTTTATATTACCCTCCTCAGCACTATAAATCATTATTCCTTTGTAATTATAAACATACATTTTATCATCAGCATAGATTATGTCGCGAGGTGCATTTGATTCAAATTGACCCTCAGGCAGGTTAATTTCGTGATCATATTCAACCTGGCAATTTGATAAATTTTGGGAAAGTAAAAACAGTATAATTGGAAATACCCTAATTATTGATTTAATATTTTTTGTTTTCATTATTATAAATTAAAATTTGAACTGAGTTAATTAAATTACGGTTGGTCAAGTATATTAAATTTTAATTTAAGGAGGGTGGAGGTCGGATATTTTGAAATATTGAATATTGAATATTGAATATTGAATGTTGAATGTTGAATGTTGACTGTTGACTGTTGATTGTTGATTGTTGATTGTTGATTGTTGACTGTTCTAGAGGAACCAACAAATTTAAAGAATTCCACTTTTACATTTTGTAACAGTAATCGAAATGTTTGATGCAGATGTTTAGGATTTGTTTTCAAACTGCCTGAATAATTTGTAAAAAAAGCTAAGATAATGAAAATCATTATATCAATAAAATCAATTTCTTATACAAATCCCAGAGCCATAATTATTTCCTTATTTAAAATGATGTCTAAATATTGTTAAAACAATACACAAAATCAAAATTATATCTAAATTTGTCGCATATTTAATCATTATTACAATTAAGACTAAATTAAAATAATATGTCGATTACTAGGGAGCAAGTTAATACAGCTCTAAAACAAGTTATATTTTTTGCCAAAGCCAACAATATTGTTGACTTAGGAATGGTTCATGAAATTGAAATTAAGGGCAAAGAAATTAAAGTAAGTGTAGTATTTCCAAAGTTGGATGACCCAGCAGTTGGAATTATCTACAATTCAGTTGTTAAAACTTTAAAAACAGAATTGGGTGAAGACCTAAATATTGATGTTAAACCTATTGCAGAAAAAGACCTTGGAAAAGGACCTCTTTCAGGTGTTAAGAATATTATTGCGGTAATATCTGGCAAAGGTGGAGTAGGAAAATCTACAGTTGCTGCTAATCTTGCAGTTTCGCTTGCAAAAGCAGGACATTCTGTTGGAATTCTTGATGCTGACATAATGGGGCCTTCTGTACCAATTATGTTTGATGTTGAAGATGGTAGGCCAGGAGTTATTGAGAGAGAAGGTAAATCAATAATGGTTCCCATTGAAAATCATGGTGTTAAAATACTTTCACTTGGTTTCTTTGTTCAGCCAGATCAGGCCCTTATGTGGCGTGGATCGATGATTAACAATGCATTTAATCAGTTAATGACTGACTCTGAATGGGGTGAATTAGATTTTATGGTGATTGATATGCCACCGGGAACTGGTGATATTCAACTTACTTTGGCACAGAGTTATAAAATCACAGGAACTGTTTTAGTAACTACACCTCAAAAGATTGCTGTTGCCGACGTAAGAAGGGCTGCAATGATGTACCGTCAGGATAAACTTGAAATTCCTTTAATTGGAATAGTTGAGAATATGTCCTATTTTGCACCAAGTGATTGCCCAGATAAGAAATATTATATTTTTGGAAAAGGTGCCAGTGAAGATCTATCGAAAGAATTAGATATCCCAATACTAGGAAGAATTCCTATTGTGGAACAAGTTAGAGAAGGTGGAGACACAGGTAAACCAATTTCCCTAGATAATGATAACCCCATTAGTAAGGCTTTTGCTGAATTAGCAACCAAAGTTAATGATAGAGTTAAAACTCTTTAATCAAAACTAACAGAAAAATTATGGCACATACTAAAGAAGAGTTAAATGAAAAAGTACTAAACGTACTAGACCAGGTGAGACCCTATCTTCAGCAAGATGGTGGTGATCTTAAACTAATTGAAATTACTGACGATTACGTTGTTAATGTTGAATTAACAGGAGCCTGTAGTTCTTGTGCTTTCAGTACAATGACTCTTAAGAACGGTGTGGAAGCAACATTAAAAAAGGTTCTTCCTGAAATTAAGGAAGTAGTTGCAGTTAATCTGTAAGAATATTTTTTTAAAATTTATAAAGGGTGTATTGACTTTACTTTAAAGTCGGTATTACCCTTTTTTTTCTGGGATAATGATAGATAATAAAACACTTGAAATAAGGATGAAAAGTACAATTACAAGAGACTGGGTAGTAGTTATTTCAATGTAATTGTGAACTATCATTTTAAGTCCAATAAATACCAATAATACCGAAAGCCCAATCTTTAGGAATCTGAATTTTTCAATAATGCTGGAGATAAGAAAAAACAATGATCTCAATCCTATTATTGCAAATATGTTTGAAAAATAAACGATAAATGGGTCTTTAGTTATTGAGAAAATTGCAGGTACAGAATCCACTGCAAAAATTACATCAGTAAACTCAATTACTAGCAAAACCACAAACAAACTTGTCATTAGTAATTTACCATCTTTTCTTGTAAAAAATTTACCAGAATTATCCGATTTGTCAATACTGAAAAATCTGTCTGCAAATTTTACAATGTAATGATTGTTAGTGTCTATTGTCTCATCTTTGTTCCTTTCAGCAAATAATTTAACCCCTGTAAAAACCAAAAGTGCCCCAAAAAAATACATTATCCAATCGAACTGTTGAATTAGTGCTGAACTAATAAAAATAAATAGGAACCTCATAACGATCGCGCCTACTATTCCCCAAAATAAAATTTTATGATAGTATTTCTTCTCAACTCCGAATGAAATGAATATCATTAATATCACAAAAATATTATCAATAGAAAGGGAATATTCAATTATGTAGCCAGTAAGGTATTCCAGTCCAAGGTTTTGCCTGTAAATCTGAAGTGATTTCTCAAAATCACCATCAAAAAGGTTGATGTTATGGTCATATTTCTGAACAATTTCTTTTAAGTGATCAATGTCTCTAATGTTATGAATTAGATGACCAAAGAAATAAATAAGTACACCAAATAATAGAGCGATTGACACCCATAAGATTGTAAAATAAAGCGCTTCTTTGAAACTTACTTCACGTGTTTTCTTATTGAAAACTCCCAGGTCAACAGCCAATATTACTGCAATCAGGATTACAAAGCCAATAAAAACTAATATTTCGCTGCTAATCATTAACCTAAAAAAGTATTTAAAAACGGGATGTCAAAAGTAAACAAGAAAATGACATAAGTAATGAATTTTGATAACCGACTAAAAATTAAAACTTCAAAATGGATTAGTTATAAATTATCATTTCATTCTTTACGAA
>Ga0164315_10001574_pt1 | contig 17138 bp, 16 predicted proteins | sample GuaBasSedimGuay6_FD_113737 | JGI IMG/M metagenome (GOLD analysis project Ga0164315, IMG submission 113737) | Subseafloor sediment microbial communities from Guaymas Basin, Gulf of California, Mexico - Guay6, Core 4569-2, 0-3 cm | ecosystem: Environmental > Aquatic > Marine > Hydrothermal vents...
GGTTGAATTGTCACGCCAGAAAAACTGACTTCTATATCACGCTCCCCGGCGCCAAGTTTAACGGTCTTTAGCGGATGCGTAGCTAATGTTTTAACACCTAAATCCATTGCAGAAATATCAAAAGAATCTCGAATACATCCGTTAACAATAATACCACTCCAGTTATTTTTTACCGCCAACTCTGCGAGTTGATCACCTAACACTGCACAGCGCATTGAAGCAGCGTTATCGATAACCAGTACACCTGACTCACCAGCGCTAGAAACTGCATCACGCACCAGAGAATTATCATCAATACATTTAACCGTACTCACCTTGCCGCAAAAACGTGACCGTAATCCAAAGTTAGAAAAGCCGGGTGCAAGGATAGAAAGTTCTGCATCGAAATCATCGCAAAGATCAGCCGTTTTAAAATCTTTCATGATATTGTTTACCTCATACAAAATAACTGTGCAGTAACAAAGTTATTATTAAATTTAGTTTTAATTTATTAAGTTTTTTTAACCAAGTAGGAATTAAAATGCCATACATAAACATCAAAGTAACTAACGAAGGCTTAACAACAGAAAAGAAAAAAGAATTAATTTCTGGCGTTACACAATTACTAGAAACCGTCCTAGGTAAAAATCCAAAAACCACTTTTGTCGTTATTGACGAAGTCGATACAGACAATTGGGGCATTGCTGGCGATAGCGTTACCGAAATTAGAAAACGAGGTGAATAAAACAAAAACTAACTGTCGTTTTATTTGTATCAGTCTGTTTCTCTAAGCCGCTGCAGTATAATGCGACTAAGCGTTAGATTGCATCAGCCACCATCAACAACCACATCTGGTAACACCTAAAATGAATCACCCGGAATACGAATCCAACCTTCCATCAAAACTCGGGCACTGCGACTCATAATAACTTTATTAACAGACCACTCTCCATCATTCTGGTTGGCTTCAGCGCCCACTTTCAAAGTGCCTGATGGATGGCCAAAAGTGACCGAACTGCGATCACCACCACCTGCTGCCAAGTTGACTAATGTGCCGGGAATGGCGGAAGCCGTACCGATTGCAACCGCAGCAGTCCCCATCATCGCGTGATGTAATTTACCCATCGACAAAGCTCGAACATTCAGATTAATATCAGTGGCTTCAATTTTTTTACCACTCGATGAGATGTAATTGTCTGGACTGGCAACAAAAGCTACTTTAGGTGTATGTTGTCGACCTGCCGCTTCTTCTATATTGTCAATCAAACCCATTTTAACCGCACCATATGCACGGATGGTTTCAAACATGGACAGCGCCTTTTCGTCGCCATTGATTGCATCCTGTAATTCAGTCCCGCTGTAACCAATATCTGCGGCATTTAAAAAAATGGTTGGAATGCCAGCATTAATCATGGTGGCTTTAAAGGTACCTATACCCGGAACTTCAAGATCGTCGATTAGATTACCGGTTGGAAACATCGCCTCTGACGCGTCGACCGGACTGATGAACTCTACCTGCACTTCCGCTGCCGGGAAAGTGACTCCGTCGAGCTCAAAGTCACCGGTTTCCTGAACCTCACCATCAGTCATAGGTACGCGGGCAATAATGGTTTTCTTTATATTGGCTTGCCAAATGCGCACGACCGCTATGCCATTGTCCGGAACACGGCTGGCTTCCACCAACCCGCTACTAATGGCAAAGGACCCGACTGCGGCGGTCAGGTTGCCACAGTTTCCGCTCCAGTCGACGAATGCTTTATCGATGGATACCTGACCAAACAGGTAATCGACATCGTGATCAGACTGACTACTTTTGGCTAAAATAACGGTTTTACTGGTACTTGATGTCGCCCCGCCCATGCCATCGGTCTGCTTGCTGTAAGGATCAGGACTGCCAATCACACGCAACAACAGATTGTCACGAACTGAACCTGCCACCTGGGCGACTTCAGGCAAATCAGTTAGGTTAAAAAAGACACCTTTACTTGTGCCCCCACGCATATAAGTCGCAGGGATTCGAATTTGAGGGTCATAACTCATGTGTTTTTCTCCTGCATTACGTCGACCTGTTATGCAGACTTGGTTGAATCTAGAAAATCTTGGGCAAAACGCTGTAAAACACCGCCTGCTTCGTAAACACGAACTTCTTCGGCGGTGTCAAGACGACAGGTAACCGGTACTTCTATGGTTTCTCCGTTTGCGCGGGTAATTAAAACCATCAGGTCTGCTCGAGCTGCAATCTCACCGATTACATCATAAGTCTCGGTGCCATCGATGTTATAGGTATTGCGATTGTCACCTGCTTTAAATTGAACGGGTAACACGCCCATGCCCACCAGGTTGGTACGGTGAATGCGTTCAAAACCTTCTGCCATAATAGCCTCCACACCAGCCAGTCGCACCCCTTTTGCAGCCCAGTCTCGTGACGAACCCTGACCATAGTCTGCACCAGCAACAATGATGAGCGGTTGTTTGCGCTGCATATAGGTTTCTATCGCTTCCCACATACGGCTTTCTGTGCCTTCCGGCTCGATTCTGGCCAAAGATCCCTGTTTGATTTCACCGTTTTCGTCACGGCACATTTCATTTAACAGTTTTGGATTGGCGAAAGTTGCACGTTGGGCAGTCAGGTGATCGCCGCGATGCGTCGCGTAGGAGTTAAAATCTTCTTCTGGCAGACCCATTTTGTGCAAGTAAGCACCAGCCGCACTGTCTAGCATAATGGCATTCGACGGAGACAGGTGATCTGTAGTGATGTTATCACCCAGAACAGCCAGAGGACGCATACCTTTCATGGTACGTTCGCCTGCCAGCGCACCTTCCCAGTATGGTGGGCGACGGATATAGGTACTTTGTGGTTGCCAATCGTACAGCGGACTTTCAGCCTGTTTAATTGTACCCAGATCAAACATCGGATTATAAATCTGCCTAAACTGCTCTGGTTTAACGCAGGCTTTAACAATTTCATCGATTTCTTCGTCAGATGGCCAGATATCTTTTAGTGTTACTGGATTACCCTGTTGGTCCGTGCCCAGCACATCCTTCTCAATATCAAAACGCATAGTGCCAGCGAGAGCATAAGCAACTACCAGTGGTGGTGAAGCAAGAAATGCCTGTTTCGCGTAGGGATGAATGCGCCCGTCGAAATTACGATTACCGGATAGTACGGCGGTGGTGTACAAGTCACGATCAACCACTTCTTTTTGAATATCTGGGTCAAGTGCACCACTCATACCGTTACAGGTGGTACAAGCATAACCAACAATACCAAAGCCCAGTTTTTCCATTTCAGAAAGTAAACCTGCTTCTTCTAGATACAGTTTGGCGACTTTAGAGCCCGGAGCAAAAGAGGATTTCACCCACGGCTTCCGCACCAATCCCAACTCATTGGCGTTACGCGCAATCAAACCAGCAGCAACGACATTGCGCGGATTACTGGTATTGGTACAACTGGTGATAGCGGCAATGATTACCGCACCATCGGGTATTTTCCCCGCCTGCTCTTCTGCTAAAGCCTTATCCAAATCAACCGCAATGCCGCGCTCAGCCAGCGCACTGGTTGGCAGCCGACGGTGTGGATTAGACGGCCCGGCCATATTGCGACCTACCGTTGACAGATCGAATTCCAATACACGATCATACACAACGTGTTCTAAGCTATCAGCCCACAGCCCGGTGATTTTTGCGTAGTTTTCAACCAGCTCAACCTGTTCTGCTTCGCGCCCCGTCAACTTCAGGTAATCAATGGTTTGTTCATCGATATAAAACAAGCCGGCCGAGGCACCAAACTCTGGCGTCATATTTGAGATAGTGGCACGGTCACCGATGGTCAGACCTTTAACGCCATCACCGTAGAACTCAAGATAAGCAGAAACAACTTTAGCATTACGCAGAAATTCGGTAATCGCCAATACGATATCGGTGGCGGTAATACTCGGTTGGCGTTTACCTATCAGTTTGACACCGATAATGTCAGGTAGACGCATCATCGAAGGTTGACCGAGCATGACGGTTTCAGCTTCAAGTCCGCCCACACCAATCGCGATAACACCTAGTGAATCGATATGCGGTGTGTGACTGTCGGTGCCTACGCAGGTATCTGGAAACGCCACGCCGTCTCGCGCCTGTATGACCGGGGACATTTTTTCCAAATTAATCTGGTGCATAATGCCGTTGCCCGCAGGAATCACATCGACGTTATCAAATGCGGTTTTGGTCCATTCAATGAAATGAAAGCGATCTTTGTTACGGCGATCTTCGATGGCACGGTTCTTCTCAAACGCGTCAGAATCAAAACCAGCAGATTCAACAGCCAGTGAATGATCGACGATTAACTGGGTAGGAACAACGGGGTTAACTTTGGACGGGTCGCCACCTTGATCGGCGATAGCATCACGTAGGCCAGCCAGATCAACCAGCGCAGTCTGGCCGAGAATATCATGACAAACGACACGAGCTGGATACCAGGGAAAATCAAGATCCTGTTTACGTTCAATGATTTGTTTCAATGAATCCGTTAGTGCAGTAGGCTCACAACGGCGCACCAGTTGCTCCGCCAGTATGCGCGAAGTATAAGGAAGTTGGTCATAGGCACCGGGCTGAAGGTCATTAACGGCAGCACGGGTATCGAAATAGTCCAGCTCAGAGCCTGGAAGAGATTGGCGGTATTTAGAGTTCATTTTTTTACCTTCTTCAGTGGTAGGACGTGGCTGATTAATTTATTTTCTAAATTATTCCTGATGTACAGGATGTGACGGTGCATCAGTATTTCTGCTAGTTCGCCATCACGATTTGAATCCGACAAACTTTTTGGTTGTGCAGTTGGCAAATATTGAAGTAAGTTTGCTGTGGCATCCATAAATACCCAGTCTTTCATTATATTAAAGGTCGACCAAAAGATACACAGGGAACAGGAGAATGTAGATGGCTAAAAATCATCGTCTAGCCACCTATCCTACCAAGCTTAACTATGTTTTAAGTGCGTTCTTCAATCGGAGCGAAGGTTAAATCTTCCGGGCCAACATAAGTGGCACTGGGCCTGATAATTTTTCCATCTTCTCTCTGCTCTATAACGTGCGCGCCCCAACCTGTAGTTCGAGCGATGACGAACAAGGGAGTAAACATCTCCATAGGAACGTTCAGCATGTCGTAAGACACAGCAGAGAACCAGTCAAGATTAGGGAACATCTTTTTAAGATCCCACATTACTGTTTCTAAACGATCAGCAACATCAAACATTAATGTATCGCCTTTTTCTTCACTAAGTCTTTTTGCGACACCTTTAATTATTTCATTACGTGGATCACCGATGGTATATACCGGGTGACCAAAACCAATAACGATTTCTTTATTTGCAACACGCTCACGAATATCAGCTTCGGCCTCATCTGGTGTACTATATCGATTTTGAATTTCATACGCCGCTTCGTTTGCTCCACCGTGTTTCGGGCCACGTAGCGCACCGATTGCACCTGTAAGCGCTGAATGCATGTCTGAACCTGTACCGGCAATAACACGTGCGGTAAATGTAGAAGCGTTAAACTCATGTTCAGCATAAAGAATCAATGACGTATGCATCGCTTTCACCCAGGAATCACTGGGTTTCTTGCCATGTAGAAGATGCAGGAAGTAACCGCCGATAGAGTCGTCATCAGTATCCAGATCAATACGCTTGCCATTATGACTAAAGTGATACCAATACAACAACATCGGGACAAAACTGACCATTAAACTATCGATGATATCGCGAGCCTCATCACTATCATGTTTAAGATCTTCAGGACAGCAGGTACCTAACATAGAACAACCCGAGCGCATTACGTCCATCGGATGTGATGATGCTGGCATCTGTTCAAGTGCGGCTTTTATTTCATCAGGCAAAACTCGTAAATCTTTTAATTTAGCTTTATAGGTAGCCAGTTCCGCTTGCGTTGGTAACTTACCGTGCACAATAAGGTAAGCGACTTCTTCAAATTCACAGTTGTTTGCTAGATCAGCGATATCATAACCACGATAGTGTAAATCGTTTCCTGATCGACCGACTGTACAGACGGCAGTGTTACCTGCTGCCGTACCTGAAAGAGCAACAGATTTTTTTGCTTTCGGTAATGTTTGTTTTGCTACACTCATAATAAGTTCTCCTACTTTTTATATAGCGAATCAAGTTTCTGTTCGAAATCATGATAGCCAAGGTATTCGTAAAGGTCTGTTCGTGTCTGCATGGTATTGACGACATTTTTTTGTGTACCATCTTGACGAACAGCTTGATAAACATTTAACGCTGCCGCATTCATCGCTCGAAATGCCGACAGTGGATATAGAACTAGTGAAACATCCGCAGAGGCTAATTCTTCTACGGTAAACAATGGCGTACTGCCAAATTCGGTGATATTGGCCAGCACAGGAACATCAACGGCTTCGACAAACTGGCGATACATCGAAAGCTCGGTTATCGCTTCAGGGAATATCATATCTGCCCCGGCTTCTACACACGCGCACGCTCTATCGATTGCAGAATCCAGACCTTCAACAGCAAGCGCATCAGTACGTGCCATGATGACAAAATCATCATCGGTTTTAGCATCAACCGCCGCCTTAATCCGGTCAACCATTTCATCCTTTGTGACAATGGCTTTATTCGGACGGTGCCCACAACGTTTTTGTTGCACCTGATCTTCGATATGTACCGCAGCTGCGCCAGCTTTAATCATCGAGCGAACTGTCCGTGCAATATTAAACGCCCCGCCCCAGCCGGTATCTATGTCAACCAGTACGGGTAGTTCAGTGACTTCAGTAATACGACGAACATCGATTAGTACATCTTCTAATGTGGTGATACCCAAATCCGGAATACCGCAGGAACCCGCAGCAACACCACCACCCGATATATACAAAGATTTAAATCCCGAAGCTTCGGCGAGTCGTGCGTGATACGCATTGATCGCACCGATACATTGTAATGGGTGTTCTTCTTTTACAGCAGCGCGAAATCGCGCGCCAGGAGAAAGTTTAGTCATACATGTCTCATTTGATTTAACATTAGTTTTAAAACGTGGTGAGCCAAAAGCATTACCTCAATTAAAGTCTTTCAACGATTGCTGCAATACCCTGTCCACCACCAATACACATGCTAATCAAAGCATAACGGCCGCCAGTACGTTGCAGTTCATACAATGCCTTAACCGTTAATACTGCGCCGGTTGCACCGATAGGATGCCCCAATGAAATACCGCTACCATTAGGGTTTACTTTATCCGCTGGTAGATTCAGATCTTTCGCACACGCCATTGCCTGTACAGCAAAGGCTTCATTTAATTCGATAACATCCATATCCTCTGCACTTAACCCTGTACGTTTAAATAAATTTTGCACTGCAGGAACCGGACCAATTCCCATAATTTTTGGATCGACACCTGCCATTGCATAATCGACCAGCCGACCCATCGGTTTTAGACCCTGTGCTTCTGCAGCCGAACGTTCCATCATAACAACAGCCGCCGCCGCATCGTTGATACCAGAAGCATTACCCGCTGTTACCGAACCGTCTTTCTTAAACACGGTGCGCAGTTTAGCCATGCCTTCAATGGTGGCATCTGCACGGACATGCTCATCGGTATCAAATATAACGGTCTTTCTTCTAACGGTTAATTCCAGTGGCATAATCTGTTCTTTAAAGTAACCTTGCTCTTGTGCGTTTGCTGCACGACGATGACTTTCTACCGCCTGCGCGTCCTGTTCTTCACGGCTAATATCCCACTGCTCGGCGATATTTTCGGCAGTGATTCCCATGTGAGTCTGTTCGAAAGGATCAGTTAAACCACCGACCATCATATCGATGATTTTGCCATCACCCATTCTTTGTCCCCAACGCCCAGTAGGCAAAACATAAGCTGCTCGGCTCATATTTTCTACACCACCAGCAACCGCCACATCAGTATCACCTAACATTATTTGTTGTGCCGCAGAAATGATTGCCTGTAAACCACTACCACAAAGACGGTTGACAGTATAAGCCTGACTCTCGTGCGACAAACCACCTTCGACAGATGCGTATCTTGAAATATACATATCACGTGGTTCACTGTGCACGACATTACCGATTACGCAGGCACCAACAGATGCAGGCTCTATACCGGCTCTGCTTACTGCTTCACGTACTACTTTTGCAGCCATATTAACGGCCGGTAAATCTTTTAATGCACCACCGTACTCACCGATAGCTGTACGTACACCTGACAGGAAAACCACTTCACGATTACTCATAAATACCCTCTTTTAGTTATTATTCAGTCTGTACAACAGCACAGTAAATTTGGCCTAACCCTAGCATGTGAAAGGCTCCTTTTAATAATTGATAGTCTCAATGCTCTATATTCAATTTAATAAGTTTCGCAACCTAACAACCGCAACGTATTAATTAATATAAGATTATATCTTTTTATTTGTTTTTTAACCAAAATACAAGACCTTGCGTATTCAGGTCGATATCCCCTTTTAACAGCTCTCTGCACCTTGAATCTGATAATTGACCGCCATGAGCCTGCAGCTCATTCATCAGCTTTTCTTCCATCTTTTGCATGATTTCTTCACGGAGATTATCGCCGTCTTCATTGGCAGCACCAGCACTGGCTGTATTGGCAATAGCAACAAACATCGCGATACTTTCGCGTAATCGTTGCTCGAGGTCAGCCGTAGCTGGAATAGAACTGAAATGCGTCAGGTAAAAGTTACTGGGTTTCAGCGCCATCAAACAATCTAGCGTCTGATACCATGCCTGCGGGTCAAACTGCACGGGCGTAGTCGTGGCAAAAATAAAGGGGCCTTTGTCAGTATCAAACTCACGATAAGATAGACCAAACGTATCACCGGTAAAAATTCCGTTGCTTAATACATCATGTACACAAAAATGATGCCGCGCGTGGCCAGGCGTATCAATAAAATTTAATACCCTGCCGTTCATATCAAGTGCAAAACCATCATCCGCTTCAACAACTCTATCTGCGGGCACCGGCACCAGCTTACCAAAATGTTTTTGATAACCGGCTTCACCATAAACCGCTTTTACACCAGCGATAAGTTTAGACGGGTCAATCATATGACGGGCACCGCGCGGATGGATAACTAACTGCGCGTTAGGAAATGCTTCTATCATTGCCCCTGCACCACCCGCGTGATCAAGATGAACGTGCGTTGGAATAACGTAACGAACCTGTTCCGCAGTATAGCCCTTCTCTTCCATCACTTTGAGAGTTCGCTCAACCGTGTATGAAGTACCACAATCGACAAAGGCCAGTTGATCGTTTGCTTCGAGCATATAACACGCTGCCAGCATAGGTCGGCCATAACCGGTGTCGATACACGTTATACCGTGCCCCAAATCTTGATACCAAAAATCAGCCATAGTCACCTCTGCTAACAATTTATTAACGTATAAAAACAAAAAAGCGCGACCCATCATTTCATGTAAATGAAATGATGGGTCGCGCTTTAATATATCACGAACATAATTTATTTTAGAAAACTTCCCGAAATAAATACATGATCTTTAGCTCATGAAGAAACCGCCATTGATACCAAGGTTTTGACCAGTGACATATGCTGCTGAATCACTCGTTAAATATGCAACTGCATCAGCAATTTCTTCAACTGTACCCATACGTTTCATCGGTACGGTTGCAATAATGGCTTCTTTGATCTCATCAGGAATCATATCCGTCATCGCCGTTTGTACATAACCTGGTGACACAGAGTTAACTGTCACACCTTTAGCGGCACCTTCTTGTGCTAATGCCATAGTAAAACCATGCATTCCAGCTTTTGCAGCAGAATAGTTTGTTTGCCCAAACTGACCACGTTGGCCATTAACTGAAGAAATATTAACAACACGACCATAACCACGTTCTGTCATACCAGCAAATACTTGCTTGGTAACATTGAAAACACTATCCAGATTTGTACGGATAACTGCATCCCACTGACTGACATCCATTTTCTTCATCGATGCATCACGTGTAATACCAGCACAGTTAACTAATACGTCAACTGGTGCAGCTAAAGATTCAATCATTTCTTTACAACTATCAAAAGAAGAAACGTCTGCAGGCACAACATCAAATTCAAAACCATCAGCTTTTTGCGCTGCTTGCCACGCTTCAATATTATCTGCTTCCATTGGGTGGTAGTTAGCTACTACATTTAAACCCTGTTTCGACAACGCTCGACAAATCGCTGTTCCTATACCACCTGTACCACCCGTGACCAATGCTGTTTTAATGTCTGACATTTTTTGTTACCTTTTATCGTGTTACTGAAATTAAGAGAGCCCCTGATCATTCACCAGAGGCTCTGTATGCAGATGATTAATTATGCTGCTTTCTTTTTAGCTGCAGGCTTAACTTTAGCAACTGGCTTTGCTTCTTCTGCAACTGCGCGCAGGCTAACCTGTGCTTTTTCTACGCCTTGCTCGACTAATTCGCGTGCTTGCTCACCATTATCGGTAACAACGGCTACCAATTTTTCTGCATCCTTTGCGCTTTGCTCCAGGTATTCACCAACTAACGTTGCCTGATCAGAAAAATAAGCGCGTGGGTCTTGTGCTTGTGATAATAATTGGGCTTGATCAACACCAAACTTTATTGCCTGTGATACCCAGCTAGACTGCATTTCAAGCAATGTCTGGCTAGATTTTTGGGTTAATTCTGTTACCTGACGTAATGATTCAGCTGAGTCGCTATTGATTTTGTTAATGTTTTCAGATACTTGTGCAAACATGATATTCACCTATTAATTTAAAAGTTAAAAAATTGTGCGCTGCAGCATATTGTTGCAGTGCAACATAACTTTGTCAAGGCCTTTATTTAAATAAAGGTATTTAATACGGGAAGAACTGGATGATAGAAAATAGAGCAGTCTCGTTTACTGCCCGTGCTGTATTCTATTATTTTGATTTTTTAGGCTTAGCCGGCTTTTTAGTAGGCTCTGAGGTAGCAGGATTTACCATGTTGCCCTGCAATTGGTTCCATATCGCCATATTGTTTTCCGCCATCGTGGTGAAAGCATCAATGGGATTAGCGGCAAAACTCTTCTGTAACTGCTGCTGCTGACTAGCGAACGTTGACATACTATCTTGCAGGTAACTGGAAAAAAAGTCGGGTACAGTGTTGCCATAGAAACGTATCAGGTCTGATAAAACACTGGCAGACAACAACGGTTCATCCTTGCTCTCCATCTCCAGGATTATCTGTAACAGCACACTACGGGTAATATCTTCTTCACTATCGGAATCAATGATTTGAATTTCTTCACCCGCTCGCACCAAGTCACTAACCTGGCTCAATGTTACATAACTACTTGTCTGGGTATCGTATAAGCGTCGATTAGGGTATTTTTTTAACAGTCTCATTTCAATTATCGCTTTAATTCAAAGTCGCATATTAACATTAAAGAGCACAGGCTCCATATAAGTATTAGCTAACATAGTTTAATACATGTGCTGACCACCGTTGATATCGATGGTAGAACCAGTAACAAAGCCAGCGGCATCATCCACTAAGAATAACACTCCACGCGCGATATCTTCTGCCTCTCCAAGACGCCCAACCGGGATGGTTGCAACAATTTTTTCTAACACCTTTTCTGGTACAGCTTTGACCATGTCGGTATTAACATAACCCGGCGCGATAGCATTGACCGTAATATTTTTTGCCGCCCCTTCTTTAGCCAGCGCTTTGGTAAAACCATGAATACCCGATTTCGCCGCCGCATAATTTACCTGACCATATTGTCCTGCCTGCCCATTAACAGAACCGATATTTACAATTCTTCCAAAACCACTCTCACGCATGCTTTCTATAACAGCACGACACATATTAAAACAAGAGGACAGATTGGTCTGAATGACTGCATCCCATTGTTCAAACGACATCTTATGCATAGTGCCATCACGTGTAATGCCTGCATTATTCACCAGAATTTCAACCGGTCCCAAAGCCTGGGTGATTCCCCCGATGCCAGCCTGACACTGTTCAAAGTCACTTACGTCAAACTTAAAAACCGGTATACCTGTACTATCTGAAAATGCTTTAGCCCGTTCATCATTGCCTGCGTAGTTCGCTGCCACGGTATAACCTGCCGTTTTTAATACGGTAGAAATTGCTGCTCCAATACCACGTGTACCACCTGTTACTACCGCTACCCTAGCCATAATCACCTCACTATATAATTGTCATAAACATTCTGTATTGTGTTGCAATACCGTCTGAGCATCATCACCCTAAATCAAAACAAGGTCAACATTTGTGTTATTTTATTGCAGCGCACAATCTAAATGGCTACACTAATAGACTAGTGATACCTGTCAATGAAAACATGAGGCAGCATTAACATGGCTGATAACGACTTCTCTAAAAACTTCGATGTATTTCTGAAAATGCAAAGTCAATATATGGACATGTGGAAAACGACCAATCTACAAACCGTAGAACCATCCATGCAAAACCCCTGGGCATCTATCTTTACTAACGCCGGCTTTACAGACGCCAGTTTTACTGACTTCTGGTCAACGCCCCCTGAACAAAGTACGGCAGCCAGCTCATTATTTGGCAACATGTTCCAACAAAACGTGATGATGACGCAACTAGCAAAATGTTTTGAGGTGATAAATAACATTAAGGATGGAGCAAACCAACAAAGCTCCGAACAATGGCAGTCATCCCTTAATCAAGCACTGGATGACCTAAAGTCTCAACTAACTAACTTTACTAGCACACCTTTTTCAGCCAGTCCTGATATGACAAATTCATGGAATGAAGCTGCTTCTCACTGGCAAAAAACCATGCAGGCACATCATTTTTCTATACCAGACAGTGCAAATAATTTTGCGTCCAGCCCACTACCCGGTTTAGGTCCAAACCGTGAGCAATACGAGCAGCTAAAAAATCTTCAGTTACACATGGAAACTTTTCAAGCGACGCAACAGGAATATACGCAATCTTTCTCGGAGTTCTGGCCTGAAGTAATCGATAAGTTAAAAATAAAAATTACTGATGCGGTAGAACAGGAGGATGAAAACTTAACCTCCATACACGCACTTTTTAGCCTATGGACAGATGCTGCCGAAAGTGTTTATGCAAAGACCACTCAGGCTGATAATCATCAAAAGGGTTATAGTGAACTACTCAACGCCAGTATGGCACTCAAAAAAGCCGTTGATGATATACGACAAGATGCCCTTGCCAAACTTAACATGCCAACTCGAAAGGAAATCGACACCTTAAGTGAACGTCTACAACGTACGTGTCGAGAAAATCGTTTATTGCGAAATGAACTTAATGAGTTAAAAACCGCATTTGAAAGCAGCCTTAAGGCACCTGACAACAAAAGAAAATCTACCACCAAAAACAATGGCCCTGACGTCATGAAAAACCGTACTAAAAAAGTTAAAAAGACTAAAAACATTAAGAAAAAAATGACCATAAAAAAACCAAAATAAATCCGAGCAATACAAACATTCATACTTAGCGATAGTTCCATCATTTAATGAACAGTAATAACAACAAAATCAGTCAGGAATCGATAACGTTCAATCGGAAATTAAAAAAAGCCATAAAAAACATGGCTAACGCCGGAGAGATTGACGAAGGAGTAACGCCAAAAACCGTTATATATAAAGAAGATAAACTAAGACTCTATCGTTACCAATCGCCCACCGATGTTGTTCAAACCAAAATCCCTACCTTAATCGTTTACGCATTGGTCAACAGACATTACATGACCGACATTCAACATGATCGCTCTATGGTCAGTGGTTTACTGGAGACTGGTCAAGATCTATACGTCATCGACTGGGGTTACCCTGATCAAGCAGATCGATTTATCACATTAGATGATTACATTAATGGTTATTTAGCTACCTGCATTGATATCATCTGCAAACGCCATGATTTACCACAGATTAATATTCTAGGCATCTGTCAGGGCGGCACATTAAGTTTGTGTTACACAGCCTTGCATCCGGAAAAAATAAAAAACCTGATCACCATGGTAACGCCGGTTGATTTTCATACAAAAGAAAATAATTTGACTCGAGCAGTCAAATATCTGGACGTCGATCTTTTCGTCGACGCCATGGGCAATATCTCCGGCAAAATGATGAATGATTTTTTTCTTTCGTTGCAACCCTTTCGATTACTCGGCCAGAAGTATCTCGACGCAGTTGAACTATTTCAAGATGAAGAAAAAATGAAAAATTTTCTGCGCATGGAAAAATGGATTTTTGATAGCCCCGATCAGGCCGGTGAAAGCTTCCGCCAATTTTTAAAAGACTTTTACCAAAAGAATAAATTAATCAAAGGTGAATTAGAATTAGGTAATCATCGGGTCGATATGAAAGATATAAACATGCCCGTACTGAACGTATATGCAGAAAAAGACCACCTTGTTCCACCGAGCGCATCCAAACCTTTGAAACACGCCACAAGCAGTAAAGATTACAGCGAAATCACATTCAAGGGCGGCCATATCGGCATTTACGTTAGCGGCAGAGCAAAAAAACAGATATCACCTGCCATTGGAGAATGGTTGAATGACCGCTGCTGAAACGAATTAACCTGACCGGTAAGTAGTATTGGGCGACGAATTAATCAGTTCGTTTTTTTCATCCAGAAAAATTCGTACCGGTTTAAAGCCTTCAAGTTCATCTGCGGTTAGGTGCGCATATGCGCTAATAGTAATACGGTCACCGGGGTTTGCCAAATGTGCGGCGGCACCATTAATTGAGATAGTACCCGAATCTGCCTGCGCTCGAATTATGTAAGTGATAAAACGTGTTCCCTGTGTTTTATTCGTGATATGAATTTGTTGTGAGTCGACGAGACCACTAAGGTCTAACAGTTTAGCATCAATAGCACATGAGCCTTCATAATTCAGTTCAGAGTGTGTAACACACGCGTCACATAATTCAGCCATAACTAGCAATGTACTGTAGTTGATTTTTGACATATCACTTTCTATTAAGATATGAACACGGGATGATTTAAAAATAACATTATTTATACGTGTTAAACACTAAGAGTCATCTTGATTATGTGTAAAAAATTTAGGGTCCAACATATCGATAAAAATCTTGGCTTGTGGCGTTAGGAATTTCCGTTCGCGAGTAATAACGCCGTAGCCCCTTTTCGGAAAAAACTCTTCCAGAGTAAATTTTTTCAAGGAATCACTTTCTGTTAGACATGCACCATTAACAATCGATATCCCCATGCCTAACGCGACATACTTTTTAACAATTTCCCAGCCACCTGCTTCCAGTGCAACTTTGTATTCAATGTCGTGTTGTTTAAATACATGATCAACAGCACGCCAGGTACTTAAGTGCTTCGGTGGCAGTATTAATCCGTATTCACTAATATCTTCGAGAGTAATAGATTTTTTTGAAGCCAACGGATGATCTAAAGATGTAATGAGCACCTGATCATATTTCATTGTCGGACGGTAACGAATACCATCAGGCACATCAAAAAATGAACCTAGGGCAAAATCAACTTCATCCGTGCGCAACAACTCTAACCCATCACGGCCGGTCACATTGTGCAGTCTAAGCTTAATGTTAGGAAATTCTTGAGTATATTGTTTGATAAATTGGGGTAACAGATATAGTATCGCCGTTTCACCGGCAGCTATATTTAAGCTGCCACCCTCCATTTTTCCGCAATGCGCATCAAATGTTTCTTTCAGACCATCCATGCCTTTGGTCAGTGGTACCGCTAATCGATACAGTATCTCACCTTCTGGTGTTAATGAGATAACTGGCCCACGTCGTTCGAAAAGAATGGTGTCATACTCACGCTCAAGTGCCTGCAGTTGTAGCGACACGGTGGGCTGAGTCAAACACAAAATATCGGCCGCCTTCGTAATATTATTAGCCTCAGCAACATGACAAAACGCACGCAACTGCTTTAAGCGATTTTGTTTATAGTAAAAATGTGGCTCGACGTTTTTAGATTTTACATTTTTAGACATTACTTAGAATTTTAATTAATTTCATTAATCATTAACCGTTATTATCAATATTCATTTTATCATAGGTTATGTAAAAAATCGTGTCAAGCCCATGAATTAACAATATTTTTAATAATTTAAAATCTACAGACATTATCATAATTACGACCTTTATCTAATGGCAACCTATACGATAAAATGGTAAAAAGTATTCAATTTCTAACATTAAATATTACAATTTTGTCGACATGTATTTGCATTACCATATACATATCAATGAAAAAAACCGGAGACCAAATATGAGCGATACACCTGACGCAATACACGACATTATTCCTGAAGCGAAAAAACGCGCGCATATTGACGATGCAAAATATCAGGAAATGTATAAACGCTCAATTGATGACCCGGAGGGTTTCTGGGCAGAACAGGCTAACGAATTTCTTGATTGGTCAAAACCATGGGATACCGTTCGAGATTATGACTTCGAAAAAGGCCATATACGCTGGTTTGAGGGTGGCAAACTCAATGTTTCGTATAACTGTCTTGACCGCCACCTGGCAACACGTGGTGATCAAACTGCCATTATCTGGGAAGGTGACGACCCCAAGGATGACAAAAAAATAAGCTATCGCGAGCTTCATGAAGACGTTTGTAAACTTGCCAATGTACTAAAATCAAGAAACGTTAAAAAAGGTGATCGCGTTTCAATCTACATGCCGATGATACCTGAAGCATCCGTCGCAATGCTGGCATGTACTCGCATCGGCGCCGTGCATTCCATCGTCTTTGGTGGGTTCTCACCAGAAGCGCTGAGAGACCGTATAGCAGACTCGGACTGCCAGGTTGTCATCACAGCTGATGAAGGCCTGCGTGGATCTAAGTCTGTACCGTTAAAAGCCAATGTAGATAAAGCGATTGCTGAATGCCCCAATGTCCACACCGTGCTGGTTGTTAAACGCACAGGCGGCGATATTGCCTGGAACGACAAGTGTGACATCTGGTATGAAGATGAGATGAGAAAAGCTTCTGCTGATTGTCCACCTGAAGAAATGGACGCTGAAGATCCACTGTTTATCCTCTACACTTCCGGCTCAACTGGCAAACCAAAAGGCGTGCTACATACCACCGGTGGTTATTTACTTCACGCAGCGATTAGTCAC
>Ga0164315_10001576_pt1 | contig 17135 bp, 15 predicted proteins | sample GuaBasSedimGuay6_FD_113737 | JGI IMG/M metagenome (GOLD analysis project Ga0164315, IMG submission 113737) | Subseafloor sediment microbial communities from Guaymas Basin, Gulf of California, Mexico - Guay6, Core 4569-2, 0-3 cm | ecosystem: Environmental > Aquatic > Marine > Hydrothermal vents...
AGTGCCAAGGCATTTCGGCGCTGTATTGACCCTATAGAGCCAGCCATAACCATAAAAAGCGCACAAAAGAAGGCAATCAGCCTTCCTATGTTGTAGGCCAATACGTGCAACCCAAATTCCACACGCACTTTTTCTATGCCTTTGCGTCGAAAACGATTTAAATTTTGGTTTCCTCGTAGCACTGAAAATACCGGTTCCACCCAAGCCTGACGACAACTAAAGCGCTTCTTGGCTTGCTTTTGTTCCATCACCCGACGCAATGCTTCTTTCCATTCATCGTGTGGATAACGCTTGATCTTTCTGCCCGCTTTCGCCTTTGTACACCGATCTCGTTGTGTACAGGCTGTGCAGGCTGTCGTGCCATAGACTCGATATCCAGAGTTATTCGTATTGCCTTGGTAAGTCCACTCTAGTTCCAACCGCTGTCCCGCTGGGCAGTAGTAGCTATCGCGTTGCTCATCATACTCAAATTGTCCCTTGGTATATTGCTTGTTTGAGGCTTTGCCTTCTCCAGGAACTTTACCCTCTGGACATAACAGGTTGATGTCTCGCTCAAGGGCTTCTTTTAAAATATCATGACTACAGTAACCGGCATCTAATAGCAGTTCTTCAACTGGATCACCGCTCACTGCTTGGCTTTGGTCAAGCATATCAGGCATAACGCGGGTCTCTGATGAGGCATCCACTGCCTGCGCTAGGATAACGCGCTGATCATTGACGAGGACAGAGGGTTTATAACTGGGTCCACTACCTCGTCCACGTTTGAGTTTTTGTAACATGGCATCTGCCTCTTGTGAGCTAATGCACAGATGCTCTGTGGTTTGTCCTTTGGCACGCCGCTTGTCGATGCGTTCTTGCATCCTGTCGGCAGTGTGGGTGGCTTTTTCCAAGCGTTGTTGCTCTGTTTTGCCTTCGGGTTGTTTTATCGCTTCTTTACGTGCCGCCTCCAGTGCTTGCTGTACGGCTTCTTCTTTGAGCAGTTGGTAGTGGGAACAAGCGGCTTCAATCACAGTACCATCACCCGCCACACTTTGACCTTGGCTTTTTGTAGTGCCCAGGATACTGGCGGTGACTTCTTTGAAGAGCTGATCGGTGATGGCATTTTGATGACGGCAGATAAACTTGCCAATCACGGAGTGATCGGGGGCAATACCGCCGGTGATCCACCAGCAACCCACATCGGTACGTGCAAATTGTTCCAGTTGGCGCAGTGAGGTGATGCCTTTTTGGATGCCGTATAAAATCAGCCCCATCATGGGGGCTGGAGCATAAGGTGGACGCCCTGTATTGGCATACTCACTCTCTAGTGCTTGCCAGTCTTGTGCGAGTAACAGTTTACGAATGATAAAGGGTGCTTTTATCTTGGCCTTTTTCAGATAAGTACTCAGTTTTTCCTGTCCAATGAAGATCTCTTCTGGATTGGGGCTATCAAATACACGGGTGGGTATTGGCGATGATGGAGTTGGAGCCGTTGTTGCAGGCTCTGGCGCCGGCGCTGATTCAAATAAGCCTATCTGGGGGCTGCGATCTATGTTGATCTTGGGGCGCTTGATCATGGTGTAGATTTTGTGTGAGTGGCTACTGGTGGCATTATAACAAAGCCGTAGAGAATGATGGGGTTTTGCGACACCCTCTAAATGGGGAAGGGGCTAAAAGCAGTAGGGTCGGACTCGATTGATCGGAAAAATTCTCCTCAGTCCCTTTTTTTAACAATCAAGGGGTCAAGCCAGCTTGATTTGGCAATAATTTCTTTTTTTGGGGTGGGGCTAATAAATTGACGATAATGATGATGAAGGTGTAATATACACCGTATGGCATTTAAGGGTAAAAATATTTATTTTTCACAAGAGAAAAATATACAGATTAAAAAGCAACGAGGGATTGGCTTTGAAGATGTATTGCTTGCAATTGAAATGGGGGGAGTATTGGATGACTTGTCTCATCCGAATAAAGATAAATACCCAAACCAATCAATACTAGTCATTCTGATTACAGTGAAAAACTATGTCTATATTGTGCCTTATGTAGAAGATGATGAGAGCCTGTTTTTTAAAACAATTATCCCGTCACGTAAAATGAATCAGCGCTATAACAAAGGTGAAAATTGATGACAACTGATAATTTAGATAAGTTTGAGCAGGATATTTTAAATAGCGTGGATAACGGTGAATGGAAAAGTAAAGGGAATATTCAGCAAAGACGCATTGAATTGCAAAATTTTTTGAAAAACGAGAAGAAAAAAGCAATTTCAATTAGACTTCCTGAAAATGATCTTTATGAGCTGAAAAGGAAAGGGTTAGAGAATGGCATTCCTTACCAGAACATTATTCAGATGCTGGTACACCAATACACCGCGAACAAAATACACTTTGATTAATCAAAAAATCGAGAGGTCGATCAGCTTTAAAGAATAGGACTATCGCTTTGCATTGAGTGTCGCTAATCTATGATCCCAGTCTAAAATTTTTTGATCCGCTGTGCATAAGCTCGCTGCCGATTTTATTGCAGTTGCTACAATCATGCGATCAGCTGGGTCACCATGAAAGTCTGCTAACTGGGTAGATTCAATCGCAACATCCCCTGCCACAGCGATTTCTTGTAGCCCATGCTTCATCAAGTTTGATCGCCATTCTGAAATGCTACACTCCATTGTTACGCGACCTTTTTCGCTCAACATGGCAACTTCCCAAAAACTAATTGCAGAAACAAACAATTCATTTTCTTTAAGGGCTTTATCAATAAGACTTAGACTTTCCGTGCCTAGCTTGCTATTGCCCTCTGATAGCCATACCAACGCATGGGTATCAAGTAAGATCATAATTCGGCTTCCCACTGGCTATCATCAGCTTCAATTAGGTCATCAGAACTATGAATGCGAGCTTTATCTAAACCAAATAGTGACGGCACCTGTTTTTTATATGGCAATAGTCTTGAGACCGGTTTGCCATTTTTAGTAATGATAATTTCTTCATTTGTTTCATTAACGAGATCCATCAAATGTAAGCACTTTGCTTTGAACTCCGATGCTTTAATTATCTGCATAATATTTCCTTAAATATGACCATGGTTACGATTATAGTCATGCTATATCAGAAATCAACAGGGTTAGGCTCGGCCGATCGTAAAAATCCCCTTCAGCCCCCTTTTTCTAAGCGGGAAGCTCGATTAGCTTCGATTTCTCAGGTGAATCCTCTATTGATGCCATGCATTTTCTAGCGGTATACATCCTGATGCGTGCCGACATTGACCAATGTGATTGCATTGTCAGAAATCATCAATTCAATGGTAAGACGGTAACTGACGTTAATAGAGATAGAATGGAGTCCCGACAACTTACCCTGCAATGAATGCAAGCGCAGTGATGGGTGGTGAGGGTTTTTCTCAAGTAGCATCAATGTTTTTCGATACTGCTCTTTTAACTCAGGGTGCTGTTTAGCAAATCGCTTGGCTCGCTTTAAATAACTTTCGGCATAAAGGAGGTTAAAACTCATGAACTAAAAATCTCATCAACATGCTCATCAATACTTTTTTTGCTGACCCTACCTGAAGATACATCTTGCTTTACTTCAAGCAATGCAGCTTCTAGCTCTATTTCACGCAGGGAGTGATATTGCTCAATCTTCATAACTACATAGCGTTCTTTGCCTCGGACGGTAATGACTGCTTCTGGCTGCTCTTTTAATGCTTTTTCAAGGCAGGAAATACCCTTTGTTTTAATATCGTTTGCTGTAATCATGATAATGCTCGCTCTGAATAGTGCGATTTACTATACGCTTAATCGTATTAAGTGTTCAAGGGAAGATCAATAGCAATATCAATGAGATCAGACTCAATTGATCCGAGTGAAGACCCACCTTCGAGAGAGGGTTACTCTATCCCAAACTTCTTTAACCGATAGCGTAGCGCCCGAAAAGTGATGCCAAGCTGTTTTGCTGCGGCGGTTTTGTTCCAGCGAGTTTTCTCGAGTGCCTCGACGATGGCTTTCTTCTCAACTTCTTCCATATAGTTTTCAAACCCAGCGGGAGTCGGTGCCTCTTGTTGTGCGGTTTCCGCTTCAATGGGTTTTTCTAGGGGCGCTGAGGGGGTGGCTAGTGGTGCAGAGATGTTTAGGTCTTCTGGCTCAATAAGGTTATTTTCACAGAGGGTAATGGCCCGTTCTAGGAGGTTTTCGAGTTCACGGATATTTCCGGGAAAGTGATGGTTATGGAGTGTTTGTTGGGCAGCGTCAGAGAGTTCAGGCAACGTGAGCTGCATTTGTTGTGCGAGCTTTCTGAGAATATGGTCGACCAGTTGGGCCAGGTCGCCATGCCGTTCTCTGAGTGGGGGGACTTTTAGCTCAATCACATTAACTCGGTAATAGAGATCTTGGCGGAAAGTCCCTTCGGTGACCATTTTGTTGAGGTTTTTATGCGTGGCGCTGAGTATGCGTGTATCAACGGGGATTTCATGCTGTCCTCCGACGGGTCGAACGGTCTTCTCCTGAATCGCTCTGAGGAGTTTAACCTGTAGGGGGAGCGGTAGTTCGCCGATTTCGTCAAGGAAAAGTGTTCCCCCTTCTGCGGCCTGGAAAAAGCCATCTTTGTCGGCGACTGCACCGGAGAAGCTGCCTTTCTTGTGGCCAAAAAATTCACTCTCCATTAGTTCACCCGGGATGGCGCCACAGTTGACCGCGATAAAAGGCTTGTCTGAGCGCGGTCCCTTCTGGTGGAGGAGGCGGGCGACCAGCTCTTTGCCAGTACCCGATTCACCACTTATATAGATAGGGGCCTGACTACGAGACAGTTTGACAATTTTAGAGCGAATTTCACGCATAGGGGGAGATTCCCCGAGTAACTGGTCGCGAGATCGGCGCTCTTTTCCGGGCAGGGGGATTGATAGTTTGAGTGCGGACTCAACAAGGTTTCTGAGGAGTTTTAGATCAACAGGCTTAGAGACAAAATCAAAGGCCCCTTTTTTGAGTGCTTCGACAGCAATTTCCATACTGCCATGTGCGGTAATCACTGCGACAGGTAGCTCTGGGTGGGTTTTCTGGATTTTTTCAACAAGATCAAGACCATCTCCATCGGGCAGGCGCATATCGGTCAGGCAAAGATCGAAGCGAAACTGGCTTAATAGTGTTGTTGCCTCTTTTAGATTTAAGGCTTTTTGGCAGTCGATTTCCATTCTTGAGAGTGTCATTTCAAGAAGTTCAAGAATATCGGGTTCATCATCAACAATCAGGGCAAGAGGGTTCTTCATTTTCAGGAATTGAGAGGGATAGTGAGGCGGAAAAAGCCATTCATTTCGGGCTTTGTTGGCTTTTTGTATTCAAGTTGGGCCTGATTTAGTTCGGCGAGCTCTTTGGATAGATAAAGGCCCAGCCCAGTACCGCTACTAGAGGTGGTGAAAAAAGGTTCAAAGAGTTGAGGGATTGCATCGGATCCAATGTCGGGGCCGGGGTCAATAATGTCTACGAAAGCGTTTCTTCTCTCGCTGTCTGAGGTCAGGCGTAGTCTTATGCTTGGATTGTCGGGGGTGGTTTGTCCATGTTTGAGCGCATTCGTACAAAGGTTATCCATAATTTGTTTGAGGTGGCCACCATCGACATTGGCATTTAAAGGCTGTTTTTCTAGTTGGCAGGAAACAGTGTCGCTGGGAAGAGGGTTTTCAGATTGAAAATCTTGGGCGAACTTTTCCAGCCAGCTTTGCAGGTTCAGTTCTTCTTTTTGTGTGGCATCACGCCGTGAAATCTGCAAGATCGTGTTGATAACGCCATTCAGCCGTATTGTGTTGTCGTTAATAATTTCGGTCAGTCGAACATCGCTTTTGGGGAGTGATGGCGATTCTGTGAGAAGCTGGCTCGCATGGCTGATTGCACCTAAAGGGTTGCGGATTTCATGCGCAATACTGGCGGTGAGTCGGCCTAATGAGGCCAGTTTGATTTGTTGAGCACGTTGGGCAAGCAGTGCATTGTCTTCGATAAAGATGATATCCCCAGCACCCCTTGTGTTGTTGAGGCGATTGAATTGAATTTGCTGGTTACTTTTGAGTGTTATGGGCTGGGAGTGAGGTTGTTTTAGCCAGTCCTGGTAAGCGCTATCGAGTTCGGCAGAGATTTGATTAAGCGCACAATGCTCAACAAGCTGGCTGGATTGTAATAGTCGTTTGGCGGACTCATTTATCATACGAACAACCCGGTTGCTATCGACTACAATGATTCCTGATTGTAGTTGCTGAATGATGTACTTGTTGAGTTGCTCGAGGTTGGCAAGATCGATTCCCTGCTTTTCAACAATTAACTGACTTTGTTCTGCGCGAGAACCCAGTATCTGTGCGAGCAAGGCGATGGCAAAGAAAGCCATACCGAGCATGCCTGTGTAGCTAAAGGCGCTGCTAGCAGACAGGCCAACAATTGCGGAGTAACCCTGCTCAACCAGAATAGCGATACTGGCAATCGCAGCAAAAAGCAGCGAGCAACGTCCACCAATTAGAGAGCCACCAGCGGTGACGGAGACAATAAGCAGCATGCCGATACCACTTGTGACGCCACCACTGGCGTGCATAAGCAATGTGATTGCGATGATATCGATAAATAGCTGAACAAAGGGATGAGGGTTATAGCTAGGGGATTTGGTGAAAATAAAGGGTGCCTGTATAACGCCAAGCAGTAGATATAGGGTGCTGATTATGCCGAACAAATTAGGTGCGAAGAGACCTAAAAATGAAGGGCCAATATTGGTGAAAAAAAGCAGACAGAAACCAAAGCCGAGTAGTAACCGGTAAAGATGAAAAAGTTGTAAAGACTGCCAGGCCTGCTTTTCAGGGATTAGGTAATTTTTTGAAAAAGGGCAAGGCTGAACCAGGTTAGTCATTGGCGTGCTCTTTTGAGCAGAAAAAATGGTTGTCCCGCTGGATAGCTTCTTTTTCAGGAATGACTAGCCCACACTGCTGACAACGAACGGTATCAATATTTGTGCCGCGTTGAGTGTGTTGCTTCTTCTTGGGGGCTCGACCTAGATAAAAACGGATAATCAGCAAAACTATCCAGATGGCGGCAAGAAAAATTATAAAGCGTAGGCCCATATTCTGTTTTCAAGTGAAATTTATACCTGTTTCGACTAGAATACGTAAGATTTTGTTCTAATCCAAGTGCAAAATCTGGCTCGGCTAAGCTAGTTGGGTGAAAAAGGTTTCTCGGGTAGCGACTAAGGTTGCGTTGGTTTCGAGAATTTGTCTCAAATAGCAAATCATTGCGATGGGCAATCCTCAATCGCAAGAGGCGCTTCAGTTTATATAGGTGTGGGGATCTAATGAATCTGCATGAATATCAGTCAAAGCAGTTGTTTGTTCAATATGGCATTCCAGTTCCAAATGGTAAGTCAGCGCGTTCCAAAAAAGAGGCAATTGATGCCGCAAAGGAATTAGGCGGTGGTCGTTGGGTTGTTAAAGCTCAAGTCCACGCGGGTGGACGTGGAAAAGTCGGTGGTGTAAAACTCGTCGAAACATTGGATGATGTTGGCGAAGTGACTAAGAATATGCTCGGTACCCGTTTGGTCACTAAGCAGACAGGCAGTGCCGGTTTACCGATCGACGTGGTAATCGTTGAAGAAGTTAAGCCGATTGTTCGTGAGCTTTATTTAAGTGCGCTTGTTGACCGCGCAACACGCCGCGTAATGTTCATGGCCTCTTCTGAAGGGGGAATGGATATTGAAGAGGTGGCTGAAAGCACACCTGAAAAGATTCTAATTGAAACGGTTGATCCAGTTGCTGGTTTGCAGCCTTTTCAGTGCCGCAATATCGCTTTCGCGATGAACCTTGAAGGTAAGCAGGTTGGCCAATTGGTCAAGATGATGAGTGGCATTTATAAGCTATTTGTCGAGAAAGATTGCAGCCAGATCGAAATTAACCCTCTAATCACCAATGATGAAGGTGATTTGATCGCATTGGATGCGAAAATCAATTTCGATGAGAACGCGTTGTTCAGACATACTGATATTGTTGACATGCGTGATCCTTCACAGGAAGATCCAAAAGAACATGCGGCGGCTCAGCATGACCTTAACTACATCACTTTAGATGGCAATATTGGCTGTATGGTTAATGGTGCAGGTTTAGCGATGGCGACAATGGATTTGGTTCAGCTGAATGGCGGAAAGCCCGCTAACTTCCTCGATGTGGGTGGTGGCGCAACGGCTGAGCGTGTTGCAGAAGCGTTCAAACTAATTCTTTCTGACGGTAGCGTTAAAGCGGTATTGGTTAATATCTTTGGTGGCATCGTGCGTTGTAACTTGATTGCCGAAGGGATTATTGATGCGGTTAAGCAGGTTGGCGTAGAAGTGCCTGTGGTTGTTCGTCTTGAAGGTACCAATGCAGAGGCGGGGCGTGAGCTGCTGTCTAATTCTGGCCTTGATATTGTTGCTGCAGATGACTTGGCCACAGCGGCTAAACAGGTTGTCGCTCTTGCAAAGGGGGAATAAGAGATGAGCATATTAATTAATAAAAACACTAAAGTCCTTTGTCAGGGTTTTACCGGTAAGCAAGGTACTTTTCATTCAGAGCAGGCGATTGCTTATGGCACGCAGCTTGTGGGTGGTGTTACGCCGGGTCGTGGCGGTCAAAAACATCTTGATCGTCCAGTTTTCGATACCGTTGCTGACGCGGTTGAAGGAACCGGTGCCGATGCAACAATGATTTATGTGCCACCTCCCTTTGCAGCTGATGCCATTCTGGAAGCGGCGGCAGCCGGTATCAAGGTGATTGCCTGTATTACGGAAGGCATTCCTGTTTTGGATATGCTTAAGGTTAAAGCAGCACTTGAAGCTTATGATGATATTAATCTGATTGGCCCTAACTGCCCCGGTTTAATTACACCAGGCGAATGTAAAATCGGCATTATGCCGGGTTTTATTCATAAGCCAGGTTGTGTTGGCGTTGTTTCTCGTTCAGGAACACTAACCTATGAAGCGGTTCACCAGACAACGGTTACTGGCCTTGGTCAAAGTACTTGCGTTGGTATTGGTGGTGATCCAATCCACGGCATGAGCTTTATCGATGTCTTGGCTGAGTTCCAAGAAGATGACCAGACTCGTGGCATCATCATGGTGGGTGAAATCGGTGGCACAGCTGAAGAAGAAGCGGCTGAGTTCATCAAAGAAAACGTCACCAAGCCGGTTGTCAGCTTTATTGCCGGTACGACAGCGCCTCCAGGAAAACGGATGGGTCATGCCGGTGCGATCGTCAGCGGTGGTCAAGGCACAGCTGAGAGCAAGTTTGAAGCACTGGAAAGCGCCGGTGTTTCGATTGTTCGTGCACCGACTGATCTGGGTGTGAAGATTCAGGAACGCCTAGCGTAAGACTATCAGTTTGTAGTTTTACCTGCTTTTGTAAGTGAAAGAGCCGCAGAATCTGGTGTGAGAGGTATCTCAAATTACCAGTTTTGCGGCTTTTTTGTGGTTGCTTCTTTTTCTGTTTTTATAGATTAATGATGAAAAAACTCCATTTAGCCATTGCACAGTTCAACCCGACGGTTGGAGATGTTGAGGGTAATTTACAACGTATTTTAAAGCAGTCGATTGAGGCAAGAGATCGGTTGAAAGCCGATCTAGTTGTTTTTCCTGAACTCTCTTTAACCGGTTATCCACCGGAAGATCTTCTGCTGCGCCCTGATTTCATTAGACGGGTAGGTGACTGTATGCACGAACTAACCACCAGCCTGAGCGGAATTGATTGTGTGGTCGGTTATCCGGAGTCTGAAGCGGGCCTTTTATATAATAGTGCCGCAGTGATTCGAGATGGAGAGGTTGTCGCCAATTACCGGAAACAAAGACTACCAAATTATGGTGTTTTTGATGAAAAACGCTATTTTTCAGAAGGTGATCGGTTGGTTAACTTTGATGTTAAAGGCGTGCAGGTTGGCCTAACCATTTGCGAAGATGTTTGGCAGGCAGGGGTTGTTGAAGAGACGGTTGCAGCGGGTGCAAAGCTGATTGTTAATCTGAATGCCTCTCCTTTCCATAGTGGAAAACAAAAGCACCGTGAGGCGGTGCTTCGCGAACGAATTAAGGAGACAAAAACAGCGATTGTTTATGTTAATCAGGAAGGCGGACAGGATGAACTGGTCTTTGATGGCTCTTCATTTGTGATGAATTGTCACGGAGAGGTTGTTTATCGCGCGGAACCATTTAAAGAGCAGTTGGCGTTAATTGAGTTTGAGTGTGGTGAGGTGGTTGAGCCGACTAAATCTAACATAGCGACTGAGCATGATGCGGTTGAAACGGTTTATCAGGCGTTAGTGTGTGGCATTCGTGATTATGTGGGGAAAAATGGCTTCAAGGGCGCGGTTTTGGGGCTTTCTGGTGGAATTGATTCGGCATTAACCCTGGCGCTGGCGGTTGATGCGCTGGGTGCGGATGCAGTGGAAGTGTTGATGATGCCCTCTCGCTATACCGCTTCGATGAGTAATGATGATGCTGAAGAAGAGGCGCGACTACTTAATGTTAAGCACTTTAGCATCCCCATTGAGCCGGCGTTTAAAACTTTTCTGAAGATGCTGGAAGCACCTTTTAAGGGGCTTGCTGCTGATACGACTGAAGAGAATATACAGGCGCGTTGTCGTGGTATCTTGTTGATGGCGCTCTCGAACAAGAGTGGAAAGATTCTCTTAACAACGGGCAATAAAAGTGAAATGAGTGTCGGATATGCGACTCTTTATGGTGATATGGCAGGTGGTTTCGCACCACTAAAAGATGTCCCAAAAATGTTGGTTTTTGAGCTGTCACGTTATCGGAACAGCCTTTCGGAGGTGATTCCTGAGCGGGTGATTACACGCCCCCCATCGGCAGAGTTGGCAGCTGATCAAAAGGATGAAGATAGCTTGCCCCCTTATCCCGTTCTGGATGCAATTTTGGCTCGTTATGTTGAACAGGATCAGTCAGTTCAGGAGATTATTGACGCAGGATTTGATTCTGAGCAGGTGAGAAAGGTGGTTGGATTGGTCGATCGTAATGAATACAAGCGGCGGCAAGCGCCTCCAGGCGTGAAGATAACAGCGAGAGCTTATGGGCGAGATCGGCGTTATCCGATGACATCGGGGTTTCGATCAAAGTGATCTTTTAATCTTTATCCAGCTCAAAGAATTCCAGTACTTGATGCGATAGCGTCTCTTCGCTTTGAGGTTTGCCGGTATCAGGTAGGCCATCGGCATAATTGATTTGATAGACGCGTCGAGCGTCCGAGGCTAGGCCATCCATGCCTAGTTCCTCATAGGCATGGATCATGATTTCCAGTGCTTCGGGAATTGCTGTTGTTTTCTGATATTTCTCCACCACATAGTTGCCTCGGTTGGCTGCGGCCAAAAAGGCTTTGCGTTTGATGTAATAGCGAGCAGCGTGAACCTCATATTTAGCCAGGTTGTTGCGGAGAGCGATCATCCGCTGGCGAGCATCATGTGCATATTCACTGTCGGGGTACTTTGTGACCAGTTTTGAGAAGTCAGCAAACGCGTGGCGCGCACTGCCTGGATCGCGCTGCGAAGAGTCTGTCGGGATAAAACGTTCAAGAAATCCGATGCCGCGGTTATAATTAACAAGGCCTCTAAGATAAAGTGCGTAGGCGACATGGGGGTCGCTAGGATGAAGTCGAATATAGCGATCTACAGCAGCGATAGCTGATTCGGGTTCATCGTATTTATAGTAGGCAAAGGCAATTTCGAGTTGCGCCTGGTTAGCGTATTTTCCGAATGGATAGCGCGCCTCGAGCTTTTCGTAAAGTTCAATTGCGTTTCTGTAGTCTTCGTCATCAAGAGCCGTTTTGGCCTCTTTGTAAAAATGCTCTGCCGACCATCCACTGTGTGGGTCTTTGTCACCCGTGCTGGCACAGGCTGATAGAATCAGACAGATAGTGGCGAGTAAAAGAGGTTTTAGAGAGGCCCTGGCTTGATCTTGCATGATGATAGGTTGTAGCGAATACTAACGTTGTCCAATTCTTTTAAAGTATACCCGAAACCATAATGAAACCCCATTTACAGTACACAGTGCGTAGAGAGTCATGAGTCAGAAAATAAAGCTAGAAATAATTGTTCCGGATAATCTTGCAGGCAAAAGGCTTGATCAGGCTGTCAGTGTGATGTTTAGTGATTTTTCTCGTTCTCGGTTACAGGCGTGGATAAAGCAGGGAAAGATACTGGTAGAGGGTGCGCTTTTTAAGCCGAGAGATAAAGTGTTTGGTGGTGAGCGGGTAACACTCGACTCCGAGCTTGATGAGCCTTTGGGTGTTTGTGCGGCAGAGCCAATACCATTGAATATTGTTTACGAAGATGACTCAATTCTGGTGATCAATAAGCCAGCCGGGCTGGTTGTGCATCCGGCGGTGGGTAATTGGTCTGGGACGATGCAAAATGGACTGTTGCACCATGACCCCGCGCTGTCGGTTGTTCCGCGTGGGGGGATTATCCATCGACTTGATAAGGATACCAGCGGCCTGTTGGTGGTCGCGAAAACATTAACCGCTCATAAATCACTGGTCGATCAGTTGCAGGCAAGGGCGTTTAAACGCGAATACCTGGCGTTGGCAGTGGGGGAACTGATTTCTGGTGGAACGATTGATGAGCCGATTGGCCGCCATCCTGTTGATCGAAAGCGTTATTCTGTTCAGGAAGGGGGGCGGGATTCCGTGACGTATTATCGAGTTGAGGAGCGTTTTGAGCACCATACCTTGTTGCGGGTTCAACTTGAAACGGGTAGAACGCACCAGATTAGAGTGCATATGTCGTATATCCGTCACCCGTTGGTGGGAGATCAGGCTTATGGTGGCCGGTTTTGCGCGGTGCGGGGTGGTGATAAAAATGGTCTAAATGACCGTTTGCGAGCTTTTGGGCGGCAGGCGCTCCACGCGACACGATTAGGATTTGAGCACCCTGAAACGGGCGAGCAGTGTGAGTGGGAAGTGCCTATTCCAGAGGACTTTCAGCGGCTTCTCGATTTTTTGAGGGCCATTGGGTAGCCATTTGTGAAGTGCTTTATTTTACCGGACTGGCCTGAGATTCCATCTATTTCTGCGCTGAGTACAACGCGACTTGGTGGTGTAAGCCGAGGTGCTTACGATAGCTTTAATTTGGCTCAGCATGTGGGAGATTGCCATGAGGCGGTGATCCGTAATCGCTCATTACTAGAAGAAAAGGCAAAACTTCCGGTGGCGCCTCGTTGGTTAAAACAGGTACATGGCACCCGCCTGGTTGATGCGGCCTCGTCGCCATCAGGTAACGAGGCCGATGGCTGTTACAGCCGGGAACGTAGTGTTGTTTGCGTGGTGATGACGGCTGACTGCCTGCCGGTACTCATTGCTGATAAAAAGGGTGAATATGTTGCCGCCGTACATGCTGGCTGGAGAGGCTTGTGTGATGGAATAATTGAGAAAGCCATTATTGAGTCAAATCTTCCCCCTGAACGATTGCAGGTTTGGTTGGGGCCAGCGATTGGTTCGGCGGCTTTTGAGGTTGGAGAGGAGGTGCGTAGTGCATTTATCGAACGATACGTTGAAGCGGCTGGTGCATTTAAAGTAGGCCTGCCCGGGAAATGGCTGGCAGATATCTATCTTCTGGCCAGGATTGCGCTTCAACAGGTTGGTGTTACAAATAGTTATGGTGGTCAGTTTTGTACCTATTCTGATGCGGCACGATTTTATTCATATCGACGTGATGGGGTTACCGGGCGCATGGCTTCTCTGATTTGGTTAAAATAGGCCGATTTTCTTTTTCATATAGATAAACAGACTTAATTTCGATGCAAATTCTTTACTGGATCATCCCTTTTACGCTTCTTGGCGGTGTATTAAGCGTACTGGCGGCCTCTCTTTTCTTGTTGTTGCCGGAGCGGCAGCGGAAGATTGCGCTGCCTCATGGTGTTAGTTTTGCGACCGGTGCACTTTTGGGTGTTTCCTTTTTGGCATTACTTCCGCATGCTTTTGAAGAGGTGGGGCTGGAAAATCTGCATAGTGTTTCAGCGACTATTCTGGTCGGAATTTTGAGTTTTTTTATGCTGGAGAAGTTGGTGCTTTGGCGGCACTGTCACTCTGGCCACTGTGAGGCGCATGTAGATGTTGAGGAGCACCGTCACAAGTCAGCTGGTACGCTGATCTTGATTGGTGATGGTCTACATAATTTTGTTGATGGTATTTTAATCGCCGCGGCTTTTATGGCGGACATTCATCTGGGTGTGGTGACGAGCCTGGCTGTTGCTGCGCATGAAATTCCTCAGGAGGTGGGTGATTTCGCGATTTTGTTAGAGAGCGGTTTCTCGCGCGCGAAAGCGCTACTCTTCAATGTGTTGTCGAGTATGACAACCGTTATTGGTGGTGTTCTGGCTTGGTATGGTTTTGACGATCTTCACCAATATTTACCTTATGTTTTGGCGGTGGCGGCCTCTAGTTTTATCTATATTGCGGTTGCCGACCTGATTCCAACACTCCATAAAAAAACGGATTCACTCGATTCTTTGAAGCAGTTTATCTTGATTGCGGCGGGTGTTTTTCTGATTACTTTTTTACATGGATTGATGCATTAATCTGCAGCCACTTCTTTGAGGCCTAAAGGTGATAAATAGCCTCTAACGGTCTGCACTAGACTTGAAATTTTCATCGTTTGCCCCATATAAGAACCAATCGACAGCTTTTATGAGGAAATTACCCAATGAGAATGGACAAATTAACCAGTAAGTTTCAGATGGCATTGGCTGATGCGCAGAGCTTGGCTTTGGGGCGTGATCATCAGTTTATCGAGCCGGCACATATTATGGTTGGGCTGCTTGATCAGGAGGGCGGCTCTGTTCGCCACCTTCTCTCTTTGGCGGGCGCGAATGTTAATCAGCTTCGCTCTTCTTTGGGGGAGTCGTTGGATCGTATTGCGACCGTAGAGGGTGCGGGTGGTGACGTGCAGCTATCGGGTGAATCGGGCCGTTTGCTTAATTTAACCGATAAACTGGCGCAGAAGCGTAAAGACAGTTTTATTTCTAGCGAACTTTTCTTACTGGCGGCATTTGAAGAGAAAGGCGCGCTTGCTGATGTGCTACAAAAAGCGGGTGTGACACGAGCTGTTCTAGAAAAAGCGATTGACGACGTGCGTGGTGGTGAGACGGTCGATGATGCAAATGCTGAAGAGCAAAGACAGGCGTTGGAAAAATACAGCATTGATCTGACCGAACGGGCCGAGCAGGGCAAACTTGACCCGGTGATTGGTCGTGACGATGAGATTCGTCGAACCATTCAGGTTCTACAGCGCAGAACTAAAAACAATCCGGTTCTGATTGGCGAGCCCGGTGTGGGTAAAACGGCTATTGCTGAAGGATTGGCGCAGAGAATTGTCAACGGTGAAGTGCCCGAGGGGCTTAAAGGTAAGCGACTGCTCTCACTGGATATGGCTGCTTTGGTTGCCGGTGCGAAGTTTCGCGGGGAATTTGAGGAGCGCCTGAAAGCGGTTCTAAACGATGTGGTGAAGCAAGAAGGACAGATCATCCTCTTTATTGATGAGTTGCATACCATGGTGGGAGCCGGTAAAGGCGAGGGCTCGATGGATGCAGGCAATATGCTTAAACCGGCACTGGCTCGGGGTGAGCTGCACTGCATCGGTGCAACAACACTCGATGAATATCGCCAGTATATTGAAAAAGATGCGGCACTTGAGCGTCGTTTCCAGAAGATTCTAGTCGAAGAACCCTCGGTGGAAGATACTATTGCGATTTTAAGAGGGCTGAAAGAGCGCTATGAACTCCACCATGGTGTTGATATTACCGATCCGGCCATTATTGCCGCAGCAACACTGTCGCATCGCTACATTACAGATAGGCAGTTACCCGATAAGGCGATTGATCTGATCGATGAGGCGGGGAGTCGGATTCGGATGGAGATTGATTCAAAACCGGAGGTGATGGATCGGCTTGAACGTCGTTTGATTCAACTTAAAATTGAGCGCGAGGCGTTGAAGAAGGAGTCCGATGAGGGGTCGCTAAAACGGCTGGAAACGCTTGAGAGTGAAGTTGAGCAACTTGAAAAAGAATATGCTGACCTGGATGAGATTTTAAAATCCGAAAAAGCCTCCATGAAAGGAGCGACACATATTAAAGAGGCGCTTGAGCGAGCTCGCCTAGAGATGGAAACGGCACGCCGTGCAGGAGATTTGGCGAGAATGTCAGAGCTACAGTATGGAGAGATTCCAAAACTGACGAGTGAGTTGGAGCAAGCTTCAGAGGCTCAAGATGAAACGCCAGAAATGACATTGCTGCGTAACAAGGTGACAGAAGAAGAGATTGCGGAGGTGGTTTCTAAGTGGACCGGTATTCCTGTTTCTAAAATGCTCGAAGGTGAGCGTGAAAAGCTTTTGCAGATGGAGTGCGAGTTAGGCAAACGGGTGATTGGTCAGGAAGAGGCGATTAAAGCGGTCAGTGATGCTATTCGGCGTTCACGAGCAGGGCTGTCTGATCCAAATCGTCCCAATGGCTCATTTCTCTTTCTTGGGCCGACCGGTGTGGGTAAAACCGAGCTGTGCAAGGCGCTGGCCGAGTTTCTATTCGATACTGAAGAGGCGATTGTACGCATTGATATGTCTGAATTTATGGAAAAGCATTCGGTTGCGCGGTTAATTGGTGCGCCCCCAGGATATGTCGGCTATGAGGAGGGCGGTTATTTGACCGAAGCGGTTAGAAGGCGTCCCTACTCGGTTATTTTGATGGATGAGGTTGAGAAGGCGCACCCTGATGTTTTTAATGTGCTATTGCAGGTTCTTGATGATGGTCGCTTGACCGATGGGCAGGGGCGTACCGTTGATTTTAGAAATTGCGTCATTGTGATGACCTCTAATTTGGGGTCAGAGCGGATTCAGGAACTGGCCGGTGAAACGAATTATTCGAAAATGAAGGAGGCGGTGATGGAGGTGGTGGGTCATCACTTCAGGCCTGAATTTATTAATCGAATTGATGAGTCTGTTGTTTTTCATCCGCTGGGCCGTGAACAGATTCGTTCGATCACGACGATACAGATCGATTATCTACGCGAGCGGTTGGCAGAGCGTGAGCTGGTTTTAGAAATCTCTGAGCAGGCGCTTGATAAGCTTGGAGAGGCTGGATTCGATCCTGTTTATGGGGCAAGACCGCTAAAGCGAGCTATTCAGC
>Ga0164315_10001577_pt1 | contig 17134 bp, 11 predicted proteins | sample GuaBasSedimGuay6_FD_113737 | JGI IMG/M metagenome (GOLD analysis project Ga0164315, IMG submission 113737) | Subseafloor sediment microbial communities from Guaymas Basin, Gulf of California, Mexico - Guay6, Core 4569-2, 0-3 cm | ecosystem: Environmental > Aquatic > Marine > Hydrothermal vents...
ATGGTTCGCACAATAATATTGTTTTCTTCCATATACACCCGGTTTCCCGGGGTTTCATATCTCGGTATTCTTAAGGCTTGTGTACTGGTATCGGCAGTTTCCATCCATCGTTTTGAATCCGCCTGCCAGCGATAAAATCTTCCTCCGCTGATAGCTCTGAGGGTTTCCTGTGAATCAAAACCTGCTTTATCAACCTGGGAAAGAGCCAATAAATCACTCTCATTGCTTTCAGTACTCACCCGTTCGATGCGGCGGCCACCAATAATCAGAACCTGTGCATTATCTGTCCAGAACAGGTTACGGGGATCGGGATGATTGAGAAAGCGCAGCTCCTTCAATGTATCCGGATTGCGTATCGATACACCGTTATCCTGAAGTAATGCCATGAAGCGTCGATCCTCAGAGGGAACAAAACGGCGGAGCTGAGGTACATTCATATTCCTGAAAGAGTTTTCCCCTTCCGTGTCCAAATGGTACAAGCTCTCCCCGACGAGAAGAAACACATCCCCTTCAGATCTCCACCACAGCTGCTTCACGGTATTTTCCTCAGAGAGATGGAGAAAGGGCAGATTGACAGCTTCCCGAGTTTCATTCAGCGGAAAATAGAAAAGATTCTTTTTCCCTTTTAAAATTATAACCGACAATCCGTCGGGGGAAGGCCAGAAGGAATCAAAGTTCGGGTCGAACTCAATGGGAAGAACACCGGAAACAAACCCGGCAGGAAGTGGTTCAGAATAAAAAGATTTTGTGAATATTTCAGAAGGTCTCAGAAGTAAGAGCTCTGTACCACGTAGATAATATAGAGCATCAGGCCTGGTCCACATCATATTGGATAAAGTTCCTGTACCGATTTCCCGGTACTGTTTGCCAGGCAGCCTCCCATTTTCAATTTGGAGGGTAGATACGTAATATATTTCCCCATTTTCTGAATAAATAAAATATCTCGAGTCCGGAGACCACATAGCCGGGTTTTCCCGAAAGGAGAGGACATGACTATCACTGACAACAAGCCGTTTACCACTGGAACTGCTGTAAAGGACCAGTTTACCCCGAACAGGCCCATCAGCCTCCTGCTGCAGCACCCATTTACCATCGGGGGAGGAGGAAACAGGCAGTATTTTTCCATTAACCGGATGTTTATACTCCGGGAAGAAAGGATGAAAATGCATTTCATGGATTTCAACCGTTTCGGATGATGGTTTAAGAGAAACCCGATACAAGCCAAAACGATTCTGGATTTCAAGTTCAGAAGTTTCTGAGAAATATCGGCTTATTTCAGGAAAATATGTCCGTGTTTCAACCCGGTCGTTATCGTCAAGATTTACTGAAAAAAGAGAGGTATAGGAATCCCAACCCGGCTGGTCGGCAGTGATGGTAAGAAGTAGTCTTCCATCATCGGCCAGATCAGAAATACAGAGAGCCGGTTCACCTGCCGTTAAGGGTATCAACACTGACAACAGAATAGTAAAAAGGGCGAAAGCAGACTTCATCAATTCTTTATCGACGCAATGACAAGTTGATCTGAGAGAAATCGTAAAAAATTATATCTTTCCTGAAAGAAAAGCATCAAGTTCCAGTTCAAGACTGTTCAGTCTTCCTGAGATGTCATCCAGTAATACCATGCGGCCCTTTACGAGCTCCTGCTCGGCCTTTTCCAGAGACTCATCCACAAGGGCTTCCCACAGAATCTCATGTCCCCGGTGTACATCGGCTCCGCACCAGGGACAGTGCATCCACTGATCTTCAAGGAGTTCACCGCAATGCCTGCAGAATCGAACACGTTCCATAGTTTCCTATTATACAAGGCGATGAAGAGCGAATCAAATTTCTGACAAAGTAATAAGAATCTCCACCGCCTTCCATGCACTTTCTGAAAAATCCTTCTTTTTAAGGAATCCCGAGGCAACGGCATGAGCCACATGAATACCGGGGTCGGCTTTGTCAACCCATACCAGTGGGGATGCTCCTGATAACCGTTGAATCTCAGTTAAAGCTGCAGCGGAACTCATACTGCCTTTTTTCCACCGGTTAAGCTTCGTTGAGATTTCTTTCAGCCTTGAATCCTGTTCCCGGGAAGAAGCAAGTTCGCCAAGCCTCTTAAGTTCCCGCAAAACTACCTGTGTGTATCTGCGTTCATTCATAACAAATCCGTTGCCAGCTCAGCCAGAGAGCTGCGTTCACTCTTGGCCAGAGATATATGGCCGGCCAGAGACTCCCCTTTAAAAGCTTCAACAAGATAGGTTAAACCGTTTGATTCGGCATCAAGATAGGGACTGTCAATCTGATAGGGGTCTCCCGTCAATACAACTTTAGAGCCCTCTCCGGCTCGACTGACTATTGTTTTCACTTCGTGGGGTGTGAGATTCTGGGCTTCATCAATGATAATAAACTGCCTTGGAAGTGAACGTCCCCGAATGTAGGTTATGGCTTCAATCTCAATAATTTTATTGTTCAAAAGCTGATAGATACTCTTGAGGTTCTGTTTGTTTGCCGAATCAATAATGTATTCCAGATTATCAAAAATCGGTTGCATCCAGTGGGACATCTTGGCCAGCTTTTCCCCGGGTAGATAACCCAGATCCTGCCCCATGGGAATAATGGGACGACTTACCAGAACTCTGGAATACTGTTTATCTTCAATGGTTTTCTTCAATGCAGAGGCCAGAGCCATCAAGGTTTTCCCTGTTCCGGCTTTACCTACCATGGTTACCAGAGGGACTGAATCATCCATCAACAGATCGAAAGCCACTCGCTGTTTAATATTAAGGGGTTTAACACCCATTACAGGCTCCTGCCAGGACTCCACATACTTCAGAGAATGGTTCTCTCCTGTCTGTCTTCCGATATGAACGGTTTTCTTATCATCCTTCACCGGTCTGAATAAAACATACTGGTTCGGCATCAGAGCACGACCATCCCATTCCATAACACCGGATTTCTGAAAACCTGTAAGATTTTCTTCTGTTGCAGAACTCTCTATAACACCCTCATAGAGGAATTCCATACTTACTTTGTTATTTTCATAGTCAACAGCTTTCAAACCGAGAACAGCGGCCTTAATGCGTGCATTGATATCTTTGGATACAAAAAAAACTTCATGCCCTGTCTGCAGATATGAAAGAGCACAGAGAATAATTTTATTATCCATCTTTTCAAGAGAAAAATCCTTGGGAATATTGGCATCCTGATCCAAACCCACTATCAGGGTTCCTCCAGTAGGCAGTTTTACCCCGGTCTGCAGATTTCCTTTCTTGGAATAATCGTTAATATGGCGGATAGCCTGGCGTGCACTTCGTCCACGACCGGCAAGATCCCGCTTTAAGTTATCCAGTTCCTCAAAAACCCACAATGGGATTACAACCAGAGCCTCTCTGAAGGATAGAAAAGCATCCGGACGATGGATGAGTACATTGGTGTCTATTACAAATGTTTTCTCATGCTTCTTCATTTCAGGATTCCTGCAGTTTAGTTGAAGCTAATACCTTTTTCAAAAGAAAGGGTTTATTGGTAATTATACCGTCAATACCCCATTCGGCAAATCGTCTCATATCCTTTTCTTCATCTACCGTCCAGACTTGAACTTTCCATCCGGCCTTCTGCCACCGGGCAATACGCCCGGGAGTGAGTATCCGAAGTATACCGGCATGTTCAGGAAGCTGCAAAACACCCTCCCCCGCCCCGGGAGAGCGGGGAAAACCCAGCAAAGTGGAGAGTAAGAGCCTTACAACGCCGTATCGTGCCAGAGAAACGGAAATACCGGGGTTCTCCCGTTTAAAATATTTCAAAGTTCTATCATTGAAAGATGCCGTACGGCATCGCCTCTCTGCCCCGCTTTTGTGCAGCAAGTCCGACCATACCCTCACTATCCGGGAGCCGGAATCCTTTAAATCGACACTGAACAGGGTTTCCGGGAAAAGACGAAGTGCCTCATCCATAAAAAGAGGCATTCCCGTTCTACCCTCTTCATCTTTTAGAACGATTCTTTCCAATTCAGATCTGGTACATCGGGAGATGGGACGATCGGGACCGCCGAATCTGGAAAAATCAGAATCGTGAGATATCGCAATAAATCCATCTGAAGTTAACCGGACATCAGTTTCAACAATGTCCACTCCAGCTTCAAGAGCGGCCCGAAATGATTTTTCGGTATTTTCAACCGCTCTCTCCGGAGCTCCACGATGTCCGATAATTAAAGGGAGGTTCACAATTCTTCAGAATGGCCATCACCATCAACAACGGTGAGTTCTTCTTTTCCCGGCCAGTTCCCTTCACTCAAAGTAACACTGTTACCACCATCAATATAAAGAGAAGGAATGCCTGTATCTTCCGCCGAATCCACGTCCGAAAAATCGGATTCTCCAGCAGCAGAGACATCATCCACTTTAAACTGATTGACTGCGGTATCCAGATCCCGGCTGATGGTGCTGATAATATCGGCTACTTCCCGGGTCCGCTCAGAGCTTTTTCGGATAACAGACATACCGGTTCTGATTTCTTCACTGCCGGAGCTTACCTGGCTGGATATCTCTGAGGCTTCAGAAACCGACCTTCTCACCGAATGTATATTTTCAGAAATATCCATCGTACTTTCCTTTACCCGGTGTGTATAATCCTGAAGCTCGTTCATTGCTTCCATAACCTGAGTGCTTCCCTGACTCAGTTCCTCTATACTCGATGCAACCTCGGAGGTACGACTGATAACACCCTGTATTTCTGTGTCAATCTGTTCAAATGATGAAATAGTATGATTGCTGGAATCGGTGGCACTGTTGATGTCTCCGATAATAGACCGGAGATTCTCACTGATAATTCGCGAGTTTTCGGAAGTTTTTTCGGCAAGTTTTCTGATTTCATCGGCAACAACACTGAATCCCCGGCCGGCATCCCCGGCATGTGCCGCTTCTATTGCTGCATTCATGGCCAGGAGGTTGGTTTGATCGGCCACACCTTTTATTACATCCGCCATTTCCTGAATGATATTTACATGGCTGCTTACTCTACGGATGGTTTTCCCGGTTTCCTCTATTACCTCGCTGCCGTCCCGGGCGACGCTCTCCAGTCTGAGGGCTGCATCTCTGTTCCCGGAGACAGACTTGGACATGTTGGAGAGTGAGGCCATAATCTGAGTAGTAGCCGCCGTTGACTCTTCCACCATGGAAGCCTGAGATTGAATCATCTCTGAAAAACTCTCAACCCGAGTTACAATGAGATCCGCCGCTCTGGCTGATTTTGTTACACTGTCATCCAATGCGCCTGTAAGTTCCAAAATCGATTCGACATTTTTCTCACCTTCCACAACTGAACTGGAGGAATCCTCCACAGAAGTAATCAGTTGATTCCGGGCTTCTGTATTCGCCTTCGAACCGGCCTGTATAGCAGCGAGAGTTTTCACAAGATTGATAATAAATCCATTTAGATTTCCGCCGAGAAGACTGAGTTCATCCTTTCCGGATTCATTAAATCGCCTCGTAAGATCACCGGATACGAGAACGGCGATATCATCTCTGATGCCGTTGATTTTTCCGAGTATCACCCGGATAATCAGTATCGAAAGTATGAAAGAAAGAATAATAACTCCGATAATACTGAAGTCCATAACAAGAGACTGTCTCCGGTTTATCTTTTCAATCTCAGCATCGATAAGAGAAATCTGCTTATTGAGGATCGAGAGATTTGACACAATTGTATCATTGAGGATGGCTTGAGCCGAAACGAAATCATCCGCTGCTTCCATCAGGGTGTCTGTAGCCCTTTGGCGGTATGTATCATCGATCAGGATATGGGTTAAAGGCACATTATTTATATACGGAAAGGTTTCTGAAGCCACCTGCCAGAAACGCTCGGCACTCTCGGTATGAGCAGCCCGGCGGTCGTTCATCAGATTATTCAGACGGAAAACTGAATCAAGAGCATCTGCGATGGTTTTATCCAACCCGGGAAGAACCACGATATCCCTGCTGCCGGTGTCAAAGGCCTCTTGTGTTTTCGCGGAAAGAAGTTGATATTCTTCAATACTTTTGTTGAAAGAGGAAAGCATGTAATTCATCAATCCGCTGTTCTCAGCATTCAAGGCCTGCTGCATATTGCCAAGTAATATCTGCTCTTTACTGATGGTATCAAGATTGACTGTTTGAATATTAATGTAGACCAGTAACAGGATTAAAAAAATATTCGTAATAATCACAAGCCCTGTAAGGCGCAGCCGAATAGTCATACAAAAGCCTCCGCACCCATATCCTACAGTCTGCGTGAATCATGTCAATCATCTTTCAGATAGAAGATGATTGACAGCCGTTGCCGTTCACCACTGAATCCCGATACACTATCTGGTCCATGACTCAAGACAGCAAACCACTTATAGTTCAGGGAGATGGATCCCTTCTTCTCGATGTCCACAACGATTCTTTCGAGAAGTCCCGTGGAGAAATCAGCGCCTATGCCGAGCTGGAAAAATCTCCTGAACATGTACATACATACCGGATAACACCCCTGTCTCTGTGGAATGCCGCCGGGGCCGGATGGGTGAGTTCCAAAGTTGAGAAATCTCTCTCCCGATGGAGCCGTTATCCTGTTCCGGAAAACATTTTTGCACAGATAAGGGATATTCTTTCCCGATGGGGCAAATTGAGGCTCGTTAACCTGGAGAAGGAAACCCCCTCCGGTGATTCTGATTTATGGCTGCGTCTTGAAATAGACGATGCTGCAGTATGGGAAGAACTTAAAGCGAGAAAGGCCCTGGCCAAATGGCTTGTCCCTTCAGAGAAGGGATTTCTTGTCCGCCTGGTGGATCGGGGAACCATTAAATCCGAATTGATTCGAATTGGATTTCCTATAGTCGATCTGGCCCCCCTTAAAGACGGAGACCCTCTGGAGATTAAACTCAGAGATGTTTCTCTGGACGGAAAACCATTCACAATCAGAGATTATCAGGTAAATGCCATCAATTCATTTGTGGGAACCGGCGAGCCGGGGACCGGTTTCGGTACCGTAGTTATGCCCTGCGGATCCGGGAAAACTGTCGTAGGAATCGGCACAATGGCCGCAATGGCCACCCATACTCTGATTCTCACAACCAATGTAGCTGCTGTTCATCAATGGCGTAACGAGCTTCTTGATAAAACTTACCTGGAACAGGAGCAGATTGCCGAATATACCGGAGACCGAAAAGAAGTTGCTCCGGTTACAGTGGCCACCTACCAGATACTCACCTGGAGGAAAAATAAAATAAGCGCCTTCCCCCATTTTGATCTGTTTCGTAAACATTCATGGGGACTGATAATCTATGACGAGGTGCACCTGCTCCCCGCACCGGTATTCAGGGTAACTGCTGAGATTCAGTCTGTAAGAAGAATCGGTTTAACCGCCACTCTGATACGGGAAGACGGAGCTGAAAGGGATGTGTTCACCCTGGTGGGCCCTAAACGTTTTGATATACCCTGGAAAGAACTTGAAGCTCTGGGCTGGATTGCTGAGGCACGATGCCGTGAAATACGCATCAATATGCCGAAAGAATCCCGAATCCCCTATGCGATTGCCGAAAAACGCAGAAAAATCCGTCTGGCCGCTGAAAACCCCAGAAAAATAGATATCGCCCTTCAGCTTGTTAAAAACAGACATGAAGACCAGATTCTTGTTATCGGTCAATACATCTCTCAATTAGAGGAAATTGCCGGGAGGCTGAAGGTTCCCATAATCACCGGTAAAACACCGAATGCAGAGAGAGACAGAATATACAACGACTTCCGGGATGGCCGGGAACGTGTCATCGTTGTTTCCAAAGTGGCTAACTTTGCCATCGACCTGCCGGATGCCTCAGTTGCAATACAACTTTCCGGCTCTTTTGGATCAAGGCAGGAAGAAGCTCAGAGACTGGGCCGGATTCTTCGTCCCAAAGATAGAAATTCCTGGTTTTATTCTCTGGTGTCCAGGGGCACTGTAGAAGAAGACTTCGCAGTAAACCGTCAGCGTTTCCTTACAGAACAGGGATACCGTTACACCATCGATATATGGGAGGACTTATGAGTAAAGTAACCTGGCCGGAAGTTTTTTCGGCCCTGCCGGATTCCGGCTTTTTTGAAGTTGTCCGCCATTATCTCGGACCTGTGAGTACACCTTTTCATAAACCGGACCTTGTCCATAAAATGGAACAGTTCTTTGCCAGGGAGGACGTTTCCCGCAGGGTACATGAATACATCACCCCTGAAGATGCTTTGTTTCTGACATTCATCGCCAACCACAAACGGCCGACGGAAGACAATCTTTCCAGGATGATACCTGAGGTTCGCTATGTAGCTCTGAGAGAGAAGCTGCTGAATCTTGAAGAACGCCTGCTCATCTGGAGCCGCAGTGAGGGAAAAACAAAATACTATGTGTTAACCCCCCTGGGTGAGAGTATCGATGAATCTGGTCTGCTGGGCCCCGGGGCCGTTATCGGAGATGGAAAAACAGCCGGGGAAACAATAACGAAATCATGGCTTGACGACAATTTCCTGAATGCCGCCCTGGCTTTTCTCAATGAACGAATGCCTCTGTTCCGGAAGGAGGGCGGATGGCGAAAAAAAACCCTGGAGCTTCTCAAAGAGCGTTTTCCGGTACTGTTTCATGACAGCCGTGGAGAAGAACGTTTAATTCTCGCCGGGAGGGCTCTTATTGCCACCGGACTGGCGGTACGTATAGAGGAACATCTGGAACCCAGGATGGAAGCGTGGAGAGAAATTGAATCAGAAGATTCCATAAATCGTCTTGCCATCATAATGGCCAGAGCTACCGCCGGACGCAGCCTTCCTCTGGGTGTGGCAATTGAAGCTACCAGGCTTGTTACCGAGTGCCTGCCCGATGGGCGGGCTTACTCCAGAGAAAGGCTGGCCGGTCTTTTTCAGTTGGGCACCGGCGGATTATCACCTCTGTCTCCATCAGGAGCCATGCGTATGATTGCCCATCTGGAACTTCTGGGAGAGCTCTCTGCCGATGAAAATGGACTGCTCAGCTGTACTGCCGGAAACAATAAAACATTACACAACAGCGAAATTCCTTTATTAAGTATCACCCCGGTGGGGGACATCACTCTGAATCCCGGGATGCCGTTATTCTGCAGCCTCGCACTTTCGACTGACCCTGTGAAAGTTGATGTAGTTACCACCTTCAGACTGAATAAAGAACGTTTTCTGAACGGACTTGATACCGGAATAAAACCTGAAGATTTGTTTAAAGATATGGAAGCTCACTCTGGGCGTCCGGTACCGCCGAATCTCAGAACTTTAGCTTCTGAATGGGAAAATGATTATCGGACTGTTTCAATGAAGCTCGGTGTTTTATTTCAGGCTGAGGGTGTGAAAAAACAGATTATTGAAGAAACCGGAGTACTGGATGCATACAGCTATTCCCGTCCGGGTGATGGGATCTGGCTTCTGGATCCGGGAGAAGAGAGCCAGTGGAGAGCAGCATTAAACGGTATAGGAATAGACCGACTGCCGCCACTGCTAACCGCTTCCGGTTTAAAGGCACAGCCGAATGGCGAACAAAAGGATACTCTACCTCCGTTTCTTTCCTGGAATCGGGACTGGCAAAGATCTTCCTTATGTTCCGGAAGCTGGGAAAACCCAAAAGAACATGATGTTTCAGAATTACTGAATAATCTGAATAAAGCTGCAGAAACGGTTTCCCTGAGCCCCGAAGAACAGGAAGCCTTCAAGGAGCGGCTGGATCGCCGCATCATCATCGTTCCCGAGCAGATTCGTAAAGGTTCCTGGCGTTTTGAAGTAATGAGTGCCAAGGGGCTGGATTACCGCGGAAAGCTGAGACTTATTGAAGCAGCGATAAGTGGAAGGGATGAGAGACTGGCGGTAACTCTGGCAGTGGGAACCTCTGTGGAAACAGTGTTGATATTACCCATCAAACTGGAGAAAGACGGCAACGATCATATTCTGGTTGGCCTTTCTCTGCCGGAAGAAGAGGAAATCCGCTACAAAATCAGGAAAATCGGTTTTCTGAAACGAATCAAGTCTTCCCTGTTCTGATCGCTTGTCCAGATACGAATCCCGGATTTATACTGCCGGATATGAAATCCGGAATAAAAAAACAAAAAAAATCGGTGTTCAGGGGTGCTGATATAACCCTGATTGCCGTTCTCAGCGTATTAATAACAGGGCTTCTTGGATTCTCCGGAATTATAATATGGCTGGTAGGGACACTTTAAGCTCCAGCTTTCCGCCCGGTATAAAGCTCAAACTGTATCCTGGCCTGGGCTTCCAGCATCCCCGATCCGTTCATTGTATTAATCCCTTCAGTCCGGGACCGGGCCAGGAGCACTGTTTCCTCCGGCTCATATATCATGTCATAAACCAGTGAGCATCCCCGGGGGGTCCACCAGGGGATTGGATCTGAAGAACTATCCGGGTACATTCCCACATTGGTGGTCTGCACCGCCAGATCCACCCCCCCCTCCAGAAGGTACAAAGATTCTGAAGATAATGCTCCCCACTGCTGTTTTGTTTCTTCGGCAAGACGCCGGGCTTTCTCTACAGTTCGATTAAGTATCACCAGTTTCATTCCAGCCTTTCTCAGTGCATGAACCGCAGCTCTGGCGGCACCTCCGGCTCCTATTATCAGAGCTTTTTTCCCTTTTAATTCCTCAATTGACCTCAGATTCATCGCCGTCGGCAGGGTTTTGAGAAAACCTTCGGCATCGGTATTTCTCGCCCGCCATCCATCCCCGCCTCGAAGCAGGGTATTGGCGGCACCGATACTCCTGGAGGAAATATCTGCATAATCACAAAGAGACAGGGCTTTTTCCTTATGGGGAACCGTTACCGAAAGTCCCTTGAGCCCCCAAATATCACAGGTTTCCACCAGGGCAGCCATATCATCGGAGCGAATCGGGATGTATGTTCCATTCAACCCCGAATCCTTCAGCCATCGATTGTGAAGTTCCGGTGAAAGACTGTGTGCTATCGGGTTTCCGGTTACCCCGTAAAGAGCCGTTGAATCATCAATATTCTGGAATCTGTACAGATTTGTCAGAGTTTCAGGATCCAGTTGACCCGGGGCCGCTGAAACAGGTTCTCCCGGTCCGCCTACAGCGGAGGTGTAGGTCCAGAGGGAGCCGAAACGTTGGGCCAGTATTCTGGAAGGCATGCCGTAATCGTCCATACCCAGAAGAACTTTATCTTTTACGGATTCAGCGGCAATGGCCGTTCGCGCCAGAGTTAAAAGCTGCCGGCTGCCGGTACAACGGGCGGCAATTTTAGGAATAAAACCCCCATCGGCGATTCTACGGATCTGCCCGGAAATCTCTGCAACCGGAAGGTTCAAGAAGGTCCCCTGAAAATCATGAATCGACCGGATTATCCGAGCTCCTGAGGATAGTGCCGCCGCCTGGGTATCGGCCATCAACCGGTTGTCCTCGAGGTCAACAAAAGTCCATCCGCCTGACTCAAGCATTCTTTTATACAGAAGAACCCGTTCCTCTTCACTCTCGCCAAATTCACCCCATTTACCGCCATCCTGAGGTAGTCTGATGGTGAGAATCAGCGGTATCCCGGCAATTTGCGGCAACTTGAGAGCTTTATACCGCTCTTCGGGGTTGAGTAGATCAAGACGCATCTCCGCCATATCTATATACCTGCGGTAACGTTCCAGCTGAGCAATTGCATCTTCAAAACGTGACGAGGTGAGGCAAAGGCAGAGAGAACTCACCAGTCCGCCCTGTACACATACATATCGTTTAACGCCCCGGTATCTGAGAAATAAAGACGGATTCGTACCGGGTACCCCTGGTCGGGCAGGGTCCAGGTGGGATTATCATCCCGGTTGTTGACCGGAGGGCCCCAGAGCTCCCTGACATCCTGAAGGTTCATACCCATACGGACACCGTTCACATCCCCTATCCACCGCTCATCAGCACGTACCTGCCAGATGCGGTCCTGAAACCAGAACAGATAAATTGAATCCGGATAGTAGAAAACAACGTTATCCTCATCCGGAGTATTACCGCGGTAGGAAAAAATACTTTCGGGAATTTCAGATCTGCTGAAAACATCTTCTGCTGTAAGACCGAGCATCTCCGAAAACTCCGAGGCATGAGGCAGAGGGCCTTTATCTTCTGCTGCTGCAGCCGCCGGAAAGCATACCAAGCGGATTAAGACTGTAAGTATTGATAAAATAGCTTTGTTCCGGTGCATGGGAGGAATCCTACCACCTGCTCATGTTAATGGTACAGTCTGAAATGTCGGATGTCATCACTTCCGGGGTATGTTCCTGAAATAAGTTAAAACATCTATATATAAAATTTACAATTCCTGAAATCAGGATTCTTTTCGTTACTTTTCTGCAATTGTCTCCAGTGAAGGACTATTGTAAACGAATAATTAATAAAACAGGGTCTTTATGATATTGAACCCCTACGGCACTAGAGGATATGATGTCAGGGATTCAAATCCAAGCAATAAATATTAAGGATATGTCATGTCTGACAAAAAAAAGATGGTAACAATCGACGGTAACACTGCCGCCGCACATGTGGCTTACGCATTCAGTGAAGTCGCAGCAATTTTCCCGATTACCCCCTCGTCTCCCATGGGTGAATACACCGATGCATGGGCCAGTTCAGGAATGAAGAACCTGTTTGGAAAACCGGTTGATGTTATTGAAATGCAGAGCGAAGCCGGTGCTGCCGGTGCTGTTCACGGTTCACTTTCCGGCGGTGCCCTGACAACAACCTACACGGCAAGTCAGGGACTGCTTCTGATGATACCCAACATGCATAAGATTGCAGGAGAAATGCTACCCACGGTCTTTCATGTTTCCGCCCGATCTCTGGCCGCTCAGTCCCTCTCAATTTTCGGTGACCACTCTGATGTGATGAGTACCAGAAACACCGGTTTTGCCATGGTGGCGGCCAACAACATTCAGGAAACCATGGATTTGGCATTTGTCAGTCACCTGGCTACTTTGAAGGGACAGGTTCCCTTTCTCAATTTTTTTGACGGTTTCAGAACCAGTCATGAAATCCAGAAAGTTGAAGAAATCCAGTTCGAAACAATTAAAAAACTCATTGAACCCGAATATATCGAACGCTTCCGCAGCCGGGGAATGCGCCCTGAAAAGCCGATGATTAAAGTGGCGGCCCAGAACCCCGATGTGTTCTTCCAGGGACGGGAATCTGTTAACAAATATTACGACGCCATCCCCGGTATCGTTCAGGATTACATGGACAAGGTAGCCGGTGTTATCGGAAGGCAGTACCACCTCTTTGACTATGTGGGAGATCCTGAAGCTGAAAGAGTAATTATTGCCATGGGCTCCGCCTGTGACACCATTGACTATGCAGTGAAAGCTCTTAACAAAAGGGGTGATAAAGTCGGCGCCATCAAGGTACGTCTATACCGTCCTTTCAGTGTTAAGCACCTCCTGGGAGCTTTGCCGGATTCCTGTAAAAAAGTAGCGGTTCTCGACCGCACCAAGGAACCGGGTTCCATCGGTGAACCTCTTTACATGGATATTGCCACCGCTTTAGCCCCCAAAGACATCACCGTAGTCGGCGGCCGCTACGGTCTTTCCTCCAAAGAGTTCACTCCCAGCCATGTAAAAGCTGTTTATGATCATCTGGATGGAAAATGCACCCATAACTTTACAGTGGGTATTGAGGATGACGTTACCAATCTTTCTCTGAAGATAAACGAAGAGCTGCATGTTGCTCCGGATGATGTTGTAAGCTGTATGTTCTGGGGACTGGGTTCCGACGGTACCGTCGGTGCCAACAAGAATTCCATCAAAATTATCGGTGATAACACCGACATGAACGCCCAGGCTTACTTCGTTTACGACTCGAAGAAGTCCGGGGGAATCACCACCAGTCACCTCCGTTTCGGTAAGAGTTCGGTGAATATGCCCTGGCTCATTGAAAATGCAGATTTTGTTGCCTGTCATAATCCGGCCTATATCGGACGGTACGACATGCTCGGTCCTCTCAAGGAAGGGGGAACTTTCCTTTTGAATACCAAGGTACCCGCCGATAAGGTATTTTCAAGCCTGACTGCCGGGGAACAGAAGTTCATCATAGACAACAAGATTAAATTCTTTATTATTGATGCTTTGAAAATTGCCAGTACTGTCGGCCTCGGCGGCAGAATCAACACGGTGATGCAGGCCTGTTTCTTCAAAATTGCCGGTGTTCTTCCCGAACAGGAAGCCATCGACCTGATGAAAGGGGCGATAAAAAAATCTTTCTCCCGGAAAGGTGAAGATATCGTCAAGATGAACTGGAACGCTGTGGATAAGAGCAGTGAAGGTTTAATAGAAGTCGATATACCTTCTGCCCCCACTGCCGGTGCCTTTGTCGCCCCGGAACTCATGTCCAAAGATGCCGGTAATTTTGCAAATGATGTCATACTTCCAATTATGACACTTAAAGGTGATGATATTCCGGTAAGCAAGATGTCTTTTGACGGTACCCTGCCCAGCGGAACCGCCAGGCTAGAAAAGAGGGGCGTTGCTCCCCGGGTACCTCAGTGGATATCCGACAACTGTATTCAGTGTAACCAATGTGTCCAGGCATGCCCCCATGCCGCCATCAGAGCCAAGCAGATTGCCCCTGGGGATCTTGATGGTGCCCCTGAAAGTTTCAGAACATTAAAATCAAAAACAAAAAATGACAGAGATCTTCAGTACAAGATCCAGGTGTACATCGAAGACTGTCAAGCCTGTGGTGTCTGCCTTGTTACCTGTCCGGCCAAATCCAAGGCTCTGGTATGGAGCCCCATGGAAACCGAAAGGGAAGCCGGTGAGAATGCCAATGAGGCTTTTTTCACTTCATTGCCCGAAGATGTGATTGACGGTGCCCCTCTGACATCTGTAAAGGGACTTCAGTTCAAACAGCCGCTCTTTGAGTTCTCCGGTGCCTGTGCCGGATGCGGTGAAACACCCTATGTTAAATTGATGACCCAGATTGCCGGAGACCGTATGGTGGCGGCCAATGCCACTGGATGTTCCTCAATTTACGGCGGAACATTTCCCACTATTCCCTACTGCAGCAACTCCGAAGGCCGTGGACCGGCATGGGGAAACAGCCTCTTCGAGGATAATGCAGAGTACGGTTTCGGAATGCGGCTTGCAGTGGATAACAACCGCAGCCTGCTGAAAATTAAAACCGAGCGGATACTTGAACTTGGAACAACCCCGGAACTCACAACTGCCTTAAAAAAAGCTCTGGAAATATTTGATGCTACTGATCAGGAAGCCAAGGATCATCAGCTGGCCGTTCAGGCTCTGCTGCCTTCAGCGGTGAAAGCGGCATCTGATGAAGCTGCGGAAGTTCTGGCAAAGATTGTTGAGCTTGAAGACTATTTTATTGATAAATCGGTGTGGATTATCGGCGGTGACGGCTGGGCATACGACATCGGCTACAGCGGTATTGACCATGTTATAGCCCTTGGAAAGAACGTAAATATACTGGTTCTTGATACCGAGGTATATTCCAACACCGGCGGCCAGGCATCCAAGGCCACCCCCATCGGGGCAGTGGCCAAGTTTGCCAACAGCGGCATGAAGCTTCCCAAGAAGAATATGCCCTTCATGTGCATGAGCTATGGATATGTTTATGTTGCTTCCATTTCATTGGGAGCCAACCGAGCCCAGGCGCAGAAAGCCATGATGGAAGCAGAGGCCTACCCCGGTCCTTCCATCATTTTCGCCTACGCTCCCTGTATCAACCACGGTTTTGATATGTCTCAGAGTCAGGAAGAAATGAAGAGAGCCGTTCAGGCCGGCTACTGGCCCTTGTTCCGCTACAACCCGCAGCTGGAAGAAGGCAGCCGGTTCAACTGGGAAACAAAAGAACCCACCCTGAGCTATCAGGACTTCATCCGGGGTGAGCGCCGATACACGGCATTGAAGAAAACAAATCCCAGTGAAGCCGAGAGCCTGTTCAACAAGGCTGAAGCCGATGCGAAACGACGAATGAATTTCTTCCAGAATATCGGCGGGCTGATGTAATTCCGATCTGATGCCGAGCTTTCCGGCCATCAGGTTTAATCTGACTTTTTGAGTCTCCCCCGGTTTATCACCGGGGGATTTTTTAGCGATTTTTCAGTATAGATACGCTTAAAGCGTATTTATGAAACGTTCAGAGCTTGTGGTCTTTTACTCCATACTCACCCATCATATTTTCTATGCAGGGCTGGCAGTTGCAAGAAATAATTGCAGGAAACATCAGACGTGTCCGTAAGGAAATGGGATTCACCCAGGCCGAACTGGCCGAAAATGCCGGTATCAGCTCCGGCTATATGTGCGATATCGAACGCTCACGCCGATGGCCCAGTGCTGATATTATCACCAGGCTCGCGGAAGTGCTGAAGATGGATCCTTTCCAGCTGCTTCTACCTACCGAAGATTCCCCCTACTTCGACCGTCACCGAACCCTTACCTCCTTTTCCCGACAGGTTAAAGAAGCCTTTGAGGAAAAGATGAGCGAAGTTTTTGACAATATGATGCAGCCCTACGGCCCGATCCGGAAAGAAGAAGAATCCGGCGACAAAGAACCCCCGGAAGACAAGGACTGATTACTCTCTTCTTGTTGTTTTGAACTTAGTCTGAACTAATTTAATACCTAAATACTAATAGTTTCTTGAATAATTAATCCCACTCGCCTATCATTCAGTACACCATATGGAAAGAGGCTTGAATGAACAGGGACAAACTCCAAACAGGAAAAAACAATTACGAATATTACAACATCGGCAGGTACGCCGAATCGGAAGGTTTGGACATCTCAAACCTCCCCGTTTCCCTGAAGATTTTACTGGAGAATCTACTCAGAAATCTGGATTCAAACGCAGTAACTGAAAGTGATGCAAAAGCTCTTGCCTCCTGGAATCCCCGGAAAGTTGTAAAAAAAGACATCGCCTACCATCCGGCCCGGGTGGTGATGCAGGATTTTACAGGAGTTCCCGCGGTGGTAGACCTCGCCGCCATGCGGGACGCATTATCTGAAGCCGGAGGTGATGGCTCCAGAATCAATCCCCGGGTTCCTGTGGATCTGATAATTGACCATTCGGTAATGGTTGACAATTACGGAAGTTCCGATGCCTTTAACCTCAATGTTGATTTAGAGTTTAAAAGAAATGCCGAACGCTACAGA
>Ga0164315_10001578_pt1 | contig 17134 bp, 12 predicted proteins | sample GuaBasSedimGuay6_FD_113737 | JGI IMG/M metagenome (GOLD analysis project Ga0164315, IMG submission 113737) | Subseafloor sediment microbial communities from Guaymas Basin, Gulf of California, Mexico - Guay6, Core 4569-2, 0-3 cm | ecosystem: Environmental > Aquatic > Marine > Hydrothermal vents...
GGCCGATCTGAATAGATGAAAGCAAACAGGCTGTCGAATTCAACCCGCTCGATAAGCGCTTTGGTTTGTTCGAAATCAGCCCTGGTTTCACCGGGAAACCCTACGATGATATCGGATGTAATGGCGATTTCCGGGCACGTTTCTCTCAACCTAATAACCTTCTCCAGGTACTTTTCGCGGGTATAGCGCCGATTCATTCGTGCCAGTACGTCATTGGAACCCGATTGTACGGGCAGATGGATATGATAACAGAGTTTTTCCACCGATTGGAATGTGTCGATCAAATCATCCGACAAGTCTTTGGGATGCGATGTCGTAAATCGAAGGCGAAACAAACCGTCAATGTCATTGATCTGTTTTAAAAGTGTCGGAAAATCGCAAAGATCCTGTTTTTGTCCATAGCTGTTGACGTTTTGTCCCAGGAGAGTAATTTCCCGGATACCGTTTACAACGAGTGACTTGATTTCACTTATAATTTTTTCAGGATCCCGGCTCATTTCTCTTCCCCGGACATAAGGTACCACGCAATAGGTACAGAAATTATCACACCCGCGCATGATGGTGACAAACCGCGAAACCTCATGGGGTTTCGGGGGGGCGGAAATATCTGCAGATTCCTGGATCACCTGTGACATATCAACATCGACGATTCGACATGGATGCTTCTCGATTCTCTCAATTGCAGCAGGCAGGCGATCGATGGCCTGGGTACCCAGGACAAAATCGATATGCGGCATCCGTTCGATAATCTTTTGCCCTTCCTGCTGGGCGACACACCCGCAGACACCCACTATCATACGAGGTTTATCGCGTTTCATTTTTGCAAGACGACCCAGAAAACTAAAAGCTTTCTGCTCTGCTTTTTCTCTTATGGAACAGGTGTTTATGATGACCAAATCCGCGTCTTCAACCCGAGTGTCCGTAACATATCCAATTCGATGCAGCCGTTCTGCAATCTGTTCGGAGTCATAAACATTCATCTGACACCCGATGGTGTTTATATAGAGTTTTTTAATCTTCATTTAACCCATTGTCATTTTTAATTGTTTTACTCGAAATCTGATTTGATTTTCGCTCTTGCTGCCCTAAATATTGGGGCAGCAAGAGCGAAAGTCAAATGGCTCCATGAAAATATCCTTCTGTAAATCTTTCATAATACCCGTCACTTCCCCTTCGCAGCCTGGTGGGATCTTAAGAGAAATCAGGCCAAGTCCGGCATCCACCGTGGACATGGTCACAATCCCGTCACAGGCCTCGAGAATAAATTTCAGAAAACCGATTTGTCTTCGGTCTACCCTGTAATATTGAACAGTCGATTCCATAGTAGATACCCGAGTCCAAAGGACCCGGCACTGATTCAACCCTATAAGAGTTAACGTTATGCACATTCAGCGTGTGATAAATTCTAAATCCAAATATCAAATGCTCAACGGAATAAAATCGTTTCACAATTTTATAGATTACCATCATCATCCTTTGTTTGGCAATAAAAGATTTTCTTATGAATAGCGTCACTATCCTGCTTGTGATATAATCTGCTGCATGCAGAAAACATGGGAGATTCAAACAACAGATACCGACGCCACAGCACGGGTGGTCAGTCTTTTAGGCTGCCATCCTGCAACGGCTTCGATATTGGTTCAACGGGGACTGGATTCCGAAAAAAGCATTCAGGCGTTTCTACATCCATCTCTGCACCACCTGCGCCCACCTTTCGGAATCACAGGCATGACCGAGGCTGTTACACGCATCAGCAACGCCCTCCTGGACACAGAGAAAATTCTCATTTTCGGGGACTATGACGTGGATGGCGTGACGGCCACAACCCTGTTGTATCAATTCCTGAAAGCAATCGGAGCGGATGTCTCCTTCTATATTCCGCACCGCGTCACCGAGGGATATGGTCTGAAAGCATCTCATATCACGGATATCGCCATCCCAGGGAAAATAAAAGTTCTATTGACCGTGGATTGCGGCGTGTCGAGTCACGAGGCCGTGTCTCTGGCGAAGGACAATGATATCGCTGTTATTATAACGGATCATCATGATATTCCCCAGAAATTGCCTGACGCACTGGCTGTCATCAACCCCAAAAGGCACGACTGTCATTCAGGCCTGGAAAACCTGTCCGGTGTGGGGCTCGCATTCTATCTGGCCGTGGCGTTACGAAAACACCTTCGAGATCAAGGTTTTTTCCAAAGTAGAAAGGAGCCGAATCTAAAAAAAAGCTGTGATCTCGTAGCCCTGGGAACGGTTTCCGATATGGTGCCCCTGGTGCACGAAAATCGTATTTTGACCTGCACAGGGATCGAAATTCTCAGATCTGCAAACAGACCCGGCATCAAAGCCCTGGCAGATGCCTGCGGCGTCGATCACCGTCATATCGATGCACAGGACATTTCTTTTCGGTTTGCCCCTCGCATCAATGCGGCCGGCAGAATGGACCATGCCGAAATCGCGGCGCGACTCCTGAGGACCCACCGCCCTGAAAAAGCAGGGCAGGATGCAGACCTGCTCAGCAAATTCAATTCACAACGGCAACAGGAAGAAGAAAGCGTTCTGGCAGATATTTTAGCACGACTGGACAAAGATCCGAGCCTTGCACGAAAAAACTGTATGGTTTTTGCGAGCCCGGACTGGCACGAGGGTGTGGTGGGCATTGTCGCTGCCAGGCTGACCCGTCTTTATTTTAAACCGGCCATCCTCATATCCGTAAAAAAAGGCCTGGGAAAAGGTTCTGCCAGGAGTATCCCCGGTATCGATATCCGTTCTGCGCTGACAGCCTGCGCTCATATGCTGCATGGGTTCGGCGGCCATCCCATGGCAGCCGGATTACAAATCCCGGCTGATCAGATAGAGCCCTTTTGGAATCGATTGAACCAGGTGATCGGCCAGGTAGCTTCACCCCAGGATTTCATACCAAAAATCACCATTGATTATACATTGGATCTGTCTGATATTACAACGAAACTACTTGATGAAGTCACTTCCCTGGGCCCTTTTGGCGTTCAGAATCCCGAACCTATTTTCATGGCCAACAATGTCCATGTTCACACCTCTAAGATCGTGGGCAAAGGCCACAGGCGCATGCGCTTGTCAGGCTCCTCCAATAAAAAAAGCAAGGGTCTGTGGGCCATCCAGTTCAATGCGGATCCAGATTCCATCCATGTGGATCAGTTCACGAAAATCGCCTATTGTCTCCAATGGAATCGATGGAACGGCAATAAATCCATCCAGTTGTTGGTTAGCGATACCCAAATGTGATAAATTCTAAATCCCAATATCGAAATACGAAACAATTCCAAATATCGAATGCTCAAATGAATGAAATATACGGCTAAAGGTTTACCCGCCCGTTTTGTGGTGTGCTAAAATTTCTACTCCAGCAGGGTTTACATGGGATGATTTCTTGTTATTATTTATAAATAAGCTTTCATGAGATATCGATTGAGGGGTATGAATGCTGATTGGAGATCTCTTTAAATACTGGACGTATCAACTTTTTTCACCGGGAACGGTGTTAAAGGAAAAGTATGCCGCTTTCAAATCTCTTTTGACCCATGACAAACGCTCACATGAGCTCATGGCCGAGCTGGAGGAAATTTATTACAACCATCAAAAAATGGATTTCAGCGCCATTGAAAAATTGTGCTCTGAACTTTCTCTGCAGGTAGCCGGGATTGTCGATGACCTATCCAAGGTATGCCCGGCCTGCTACCCGGATCTTTTATTTTATCACAAAAAAATCGATTCCTATATCCGCTTCATGACGACGCCCAAAGAAGCTGTCGTCTCGCCTCCCTATGCTCTCCTCCTGGATGAAACAGGTCCGGAAGATCTTGGACTGGTGGGGGGGAAAGCACTGAATCTCGGTATCGTCAAAAAGATACTCGGGCATACGGTACCCGAGGGCTTTGTGATTACGACCAATGCCTACCACCGGTTCATGGAAGCAAACCACCTCAGGAAAGAGATCGACCATAGGATGTCAACCATCGATATTGACGACACAGCATCCCTGTCCGTCATTTCCGGGGAAATCAGGAACCTGATTGTAACCGCCAGGGTCCCCCCGGAGATCGAAGCGGAAATTATCGAATATCACCGCTCAATGGCTCTGCCTGAAAAAACCGCCCCGGGTGTTGCCGTGCGAAGCAGCGCCGTGGGCGAGGATTCCCAGGCCTCTTTTGCGGGGCAATATATGACCGCTTTGAATGTAAGAAAGGAAAATCTGGTCAAGACCTACCAGGAAATCATTGCCAGCAAATATTCACCCGAAGCCATTTACTACCGGATCAACTACGGTCTTCTGGATAGCGACACCCCCATGGCGGTTCTGGTCTTGAACATGATCGATGCCGTAACAAGTGGTGTCATGTATACCGGGGATCTCGGAAATTCTGAATCCGGCAACCTGAAAATACATGCCATCTGGGGACTTGGTGAGCTCCTGGTGGGCGGACAGACCCCTGCAGACATCGTGACGGTTTCGAAAGAACCTTCCCCCCGGATCATTGATAAGCTGGTTGCTTTAAAACCGCTACAAATAGTGTATAGCCCGGATGTGAAAACCAAATCCATTCCTGTGGAAGAGCTCAAGCAAAAGGCACTGTCCATCGATGACCGTTGCGCGGAAAAACTAGCCGAATGGGGCCTGGCACTCGAAAAGTATTATGGCAAACCTCAGGACATTGAATGGTGCATCGACCGCTCGGGAAATATCTTTATTCTTCAATCCAGACCTTTGAGGACGGGCGTACCGCGATCCCTCACCAGACCCGAGTGTGATTTCAGCGATGTCCGGAACGAAATACTTGTGTCCGGTGGAGAACGCGCTGCCTATGGTATAGGATCCGGCAAGGTCTTTCAAATAATAAACGAATCCGACATTGATGCTGTCCCGGATGGATCCGTACTGGTGGCGGGAGATGCATCGCCAAAATATGTCAAGGTAATGAACCGACTCTCCGCCGTGGTCACCGATACCGGCAGTTCGGCCGGTCATTTTGCATCGGTTGCCCGTGAATTTGGCGTCCCGACCCTGGTAAACACACGCAACGCCAGCGCTGTTCTCGATCATGGCCAGACGGTTACGGTTCATGCGGATGGCGGGACCGTATATGCCGGCACGGTCACCCGGATGTTGGAGAGCCCCTGCGCCAAAGCGAACCTGATCGTAAACAGCCCTTATATGAGAAAATTGCGCTACATCATGAAATTCGTCTCAACCCTGGACCTGGTTGACCCTGACCATAAGTCGTTTACACCTCAGCACTGCAGGTCGTTCCACGACATCATCCGATTTTCCCATGAAAAAGTCGTACAGGAAATGTTTCATATCTCGGACAACCGCTTGAGAAAACTTAGCCTGGCAAAAAAACTGGCATCCACGATTCCGATGCAGTTTTACGTCCTCGATGTCGGTGGGGGGCTAAGAGATGATTCGAAACAGGATAAAGAGGTACGCATCGACGATGTCCAAAACAAGGCCATGCGTGCATTGTGGACAGGGCTGACCCACCCTGATATTCCCTGGGGCGCATTCAATCACTTTGACTGGGAAGCACACGACAGGATCGTTATGAGCGGGGGCATCGCGAGTCCGAAATCAACCATGTTTGCAAGCCATGCCGTCATTTCCGCCGAATATATGAACCTGAACCTCAGATTCGGCTACCACTTTGTCATCGTGGATGCGTTGTGCGGTGGTGAAAGGTCGGACAACTCTATTCTGTTTCGTTTTTCCGGCGGGGGCGCGGATCTGGCGCAGAGAATGCTTAGGGCAACCTTTTTAAAGCAGGTTTTAAATCGCCTCGACTTCAATGTAACCGTAAAAAGCGACCTGATCGATGGACAACTCAAGGGGGCAGACATAGATACGAACCTTCAAAGACTGGAGATGATCGGACGTCTGTTAGGCGCCAGCCGACTCATGGATATGTACCTGAAAGATGCATCCATGATCGAAGGATTTGTTGACGATTTCATGCAGGGACGCTATCATTTTGCTTCGTTCGATGTGAAATAAATATCCCGCTCTAACGATCGGGATATTTATTTCACATTATTAAAGAATGGAACCCCACGGGTAAACCCGTGGTCCCATTAAAATACCCGTCTTCGCCTTCGGCTACGCCGCGGTTATCCGCCTTGCCTTAGGGGTGACATCGTGCCGTAGCAATTAACCTTTGCTTTTGCATTCATCCACGGGCAAACCCGTGGTATTCTGCGAAGGCGGATAAAAAGGAAACGTTAAAGACCGATGAGTATTCCTGTACGACTTCGAAACTTTCTGAAATCTTTACGCAAGATTGAAACCATGCCGAAATACGAACTCGCATGGATAACAAAAAATCTGGCTGTCGGCCATGCTCCTATCGAAGACGATGACCTTGAAGCGATCAAGGATCAGGGAGTCGGCGCCATCGTCAATCTTTGTGGTGAATTTTTTGACCTGCATAAAATAGAAAAGAAATCCGGATTTGAAGTTCTTTACTTCCCGATTCCCGATGAATGCGCGCCCGATATGATAAAATTGGAAATGGCAATTCAGTGGGTAGAGGACACCGTATCAAGAGGAAAAAAAGTCCTGGCACATTGCCGTTTCGGCGTGGGAAGAACCGGAACTTTCGTGACAGCCTATCTCATGCATACCGGGCTGAGCATGAAAGCGGCAGAAAAAAAACTGAAGTATTCCCGAGCCAATCCCAGCAACTACTGCCAGTGGAAACTGCTGCGAGACTATAAAAAAATACTGAACCGTAAATAATATCGCTAGGTTCTGTAAATCTCTGCCTTGATCCCGTATCGTTTAATGATCTGCTGAAGTGCCTGACGCTCCATCCCGCACTGTCTGGCCGACCGTGTGACATTACCCTTGTTCAAGGAAAGAAGATCTCCGATATAGGTGTGATTGAACGCTTTGAGGGTTTGCTCTTTAGCCTGCCGGTACGGCGCATCCTTGTATGCTGCTCTGTATGTCATGGACTTTCGATTATTTTCGCTCAAACCGACATCATGGGGCATGATTTCATCTGATGACGAAAAAAGTATGCCCCGCATGATCAGGTTCTCCATTTCCCTGACATTTCCTTCCCAACTCATATTCGTAAAGGTTCTGACCAGTTCGCCGGAAAGTCGTTTCAAGGGTTTGTCCATTTCTTCACAATGCTTCTCCAACAAGTGGTTGGCAATCAGCGGAATATCTTCGGGATGCTCCTTGAGGGCAGGCAGTTTGACGGGCAGCACGTTCAGTCGATAGAAAAAATCCTCCCTGAATTCACCTTTCTTGATCTTCTCTCTCAAGAGCTGATTGGTCGATGCAACGATGCGGACATCGATCTTTACCGCTTTTGTATCACCCAGCGGCTTGACCTCTTTTTCCTGCAGCACCCTCAGCAACTTGGTCTGAATCGCAGGGTTCACGTCTCCTATTTCATCCAGGAATATGGTTCCGGTGTGGGCTTCCTGGAACAAACCGGTTCTGTCCTGCGTCGCATGGGTGAACGCACCCTTTTTATACCCGAAAAGTTCACTTTCTAAAATATTTTCAGGAATGGTAGGACAGTTCACCGCTATAAACGGCCGTTTTCGGCGATTACTCAGGGAATGTACAGCCCTTGCCGTCAGGTCTTTGCCGCTCCCCGAGGGACCGGTGATCAGCACCGTGAGGTTGGTGGCGGCTACCATCTGAATGGTTTCATACAACCGCTGCATGCTGCGGCTTTTTCCAACCAGATTGTGAAATGTTGATTCACCGCTGCAAGCCCTCTGGAGACGGGTGTTTTCCCGGATCAGTTCACCTCTTTCCAAAGCCTTTTTCAGGCGCATAATCAATGCCTCATGCTCAAAAGGTTTGGTGATGAAATCGTATGCCCCTTGCTTCATGGCTTCCACGGCCATCTCAACATGACCGTAGGCCGTCATCATTATCACGGTCAGGTCTGGAATATCTTTTTTAACGATTTCCAGCAGTTCCAAACCACTCATCACCGGCATTTTGATGTCCGCCAAAAGCAGGTCATAGGACGTTTGAGACAACATCTGAATCGCTGCCTGGGCTGATGGCGTGGTATCGATACGGCAATCCAGTTCAGACCCCAGACTCCTCTTCAAGAGATGGAGCATATCGGGTTCATCGTCGACGACTAATATTTTGCATGGCATGCGTTAATTCTCCTTGGGGTTCAGACAGCAGGAAGAGTCACCGTAAACGTCGTTCCAACACCTGTTTTGCTATCGACAAAAATATGGCCCCCATGGTTTTTTATGATCCCGTAGCTGACAGACAAGCCCAGCCCTGTACCCTCTCCCGTGGGTTTGGTGGTAAAGAAAGGGTCGAAAATATTTTTAAGATGTTTTTTCTCAATCCCATGACCATCGTCTTTCACTTTGACAATAAGATCGCCTGCCGGTTCGCTCAAATCCGTGGAAATCCATATGCGACCCTTTGTCCCGACAGCGTGTATGGCATTCACCACAAGGTTGATAAGAACCTGTTTGATTTTCTTCTCGTCCACCAGGAGCGGCTGTACACCCGGGTTGTATTCTTTTTCTATTACGATGTGTTCAATATCTGAGTGGTGCTGCACAAACGTGAGCACATCTTCGATGATCAGATGAATATCCAGCATCTCTTTTTGGGTCTCCGACTTCCTGGAAAAACTCAGCAAATCTTCAACAATGGTCTTACAACTCCTGACGTGTTTCTCGATGGTTTTCAGATCGACATAACGCTCGGATGTATTTTTTTCGCCTCTCAACAGGAGTTGGGTATAGCCCAGAATGACGCCCAAGGGGTTGTTGATTTCATGCGCAACGCCGGATGACAACTCGCCGATAGATGCCAGCTTGTCAGCCTGGGCAAGCTGTTCTTCCATGAGCTTTCGCTGTTCGATATCCTTTATCAAAAAGTGAATGGTCTCGGACTCGTCATCGGATGTTTCAGCCATGCTCCCACTCAAAAGTATCCGTTTGACAGCGCCATCTGATGCGATAATCCCCAATTCAACAACGGAAATTGATCGTTCATTTTGGATGGATGCCATCACATCACGCCAGTTTTCAGGTTCGGCTATGAAGTCGCTGATATTTCTATTCTCAATTCCATCCGTTTCCCTGTCCAGCCCCAGTAGGTTGTATCCGGACGGATTTAGATTGACAATTTTTCCATTTTTTCCCGTCACCAGGATAATATCCTTGGATACCTCAAAAATCTTACGGTACTTGTACTCGGAGACTGAAAGAGCGTTGGTGCGTTTTTCAACCAGTTTTTCCAGGTTCTGGTTGAGAAACACCAGCTCCTTATGGGCCGATTGAAGGGCCTGCCTGTCCTTGCGGATAAGCTGGTATATCTTCCAGATTCGTTCGAAAAAAAGAGTGACGGCACCGACGACAATGAACATGAATGTATTGATGGCGCCACTGAAAGGGCGGACGATATTCCAGAAAGGTTTCTGGTCGGCAATCAGGAGCAAATCTTTCAATATGTGCCCGGCTGATCGGGATACAGCAAAACAGGAAAGTGCCAGGCATATCCACCAGAGATAGGTCCAGATAAGATTGTCGTTATCCTGTTTGCGCAGTTTAAACACAATCCGCAAAGAGAGAAAGGACAAAACAATCATCAGGAACGAACCGATAAGATCGACAATCAATATGGGGATTGAAGATATGATCATGATTCGGTTTTGACTCCTGCTGCGGTCCGAGTGTTCTTTAAAATGGTCTTCAAGCCGAAATAGAGAAAAAACATGGCGGGAACACAGAGTAAATGATCTAGCTTCATCAGATAATACAGGATCGTAATACTGTCCTGCCCCTGGGAATTGTCGATCTTGATATGCCATAAATCGATCTTGGTGATCCCGAGAATGTCGAGGTACTCATCCAGGAAATGAACTGCTGCTGCATCTATATTCCAGACAATGAACAACACCGCAGCAATTTGAATGTACCTCCAGCCTCTCTCCTTTGTGAGATTTCGCTGGCGTAACCAGAATTCCAGACTCCACATGGAAATGATAAAAAAGATGTGGGCCATCTGGTGTACATAAAGGCCTTCCGGCTGCCCATGGGTCTGGGTGGCCAGAGCAGGGTCGGCAAAAACAAATAACCCTGCAATGCTGAAAGCAAAAAATGACAGTGCGGATCGCATGGGTATCATAGCAAAGCCTTCTGCAGCAGTTTTAGAAAAAACAACAATAGAAAAATACCGAAAATTTGGCGAACCGTCCTTCCTTTCAGCTTTTCGGACATGATCCGCGAGCCGATCTGTCCGCCTGCAAATGAAAAAAATGCAGCCGGCAGAATAAACTTCCAGTCGGTACTCGCCAGGGAGATGTGGGCGATAAAACCTGAAAAAGAGGAGAAAACTACAATGAAAATTGAGGTTGCAGCAGCCGATTTTGTCGGCATCTTCAACACATAGATGAGAAGCGGCACAATAAATACGCCACCGCCGATGCCCAGAAGGCCGGCCATCAAGCCGACCGTGATACCGATGACAGTGCCTCCAATCACCCTGCTCTTAACATTGGTTTCCAGCGCTCTCTCCACGACCTTTCCGGGAAAAAGCATTCGCATGGAAGCCAGAAGTATGACCAGGGCCAGGATTCCCGAAAAAACCCTTATATCGATGAGACCCGTCAGCATAGCCCCAAACGGAGCGGCCAGTGTAGACGATATCAAAAGGGGAATGGCCGTTTTTATATCGATCATCTTCTTGCGATAGTAGGTTATGGCTGCGGAAAAAGCGGCAATCCCGTTTAAGAAAAGGGAGGCGGATACAGCGGTGGTTAATGGAAATCCGAGCAATACAAACAGGGGTGAAAAAATGAGACCGCCCCCCAATCCGACCATGGTGAGGATCAAGGAGGAAAGGAAAATGATAACAAACAAAAGGGATGTCGACATAGATTCTATGGTAGCGCCTGAAAAGGGTTAACTTGCAACTCAGTATTCAGTTTCATCAAAATCGATTTGGATTATCGAACCCAACAGGTTTCATATTTTAAGAATTCAAATGAATCAAATCCTTTGAAATTATTTCTAAATCCCATATTCTTATAATTTGAAACGCTCATCTTAGGTTAGAGATGACCTCGCCTTAACCCGTTTGTAATACTTAGCCACCACAAACCATATCAGATATACCATCAGAAGGGATACAACAAACCAGAAAAGGGCCCCGACCATGACCGGTTCTGCGCTAAATTTCGAAAACCTGAAAACATATCCACGGCCGAATTTTTCGATCAATTTGTCTGTCCGGAATGCCTCATTCACATAGGCAGCCATGCACAGAATGGGCAGGTAGGTGGTGAGAATACCTTTGAGCAATCCTTCGAAAAAGAAGTCGTAGTACACTTTGTTGAGCTTGGCCTTGTCTATATTTTTTGCAAGGGCTTTGCCTTTTTCCCGGTCTTCACAAGTCAGTGCTTCATTGCGAAGTTTGAACCAGTGGTTAAACTCTTTTTGCAGTGCCTGGTATCGTTTTGTGGTGTAAAATCTGTTGAATGTTTTTGTAAAACAAACCGTAAGCAAAACAAGGATCAAAACAATCAAAGCAGGACCCAACGGGATGAGCGGCGTGAGGATACGATCCATCAGACCGACCAGATAACTTATACCCGTAGCGATTTTGATCCATAGTATGTCTAAAAATTTATCCATAAATAAAATTGCTGCGCACTTTTATATGCAGCTTCCGTCTCCGCCCTTCGGGCTACACCGAGACAAGTCGCCGCTATGCAACGCAGAACTGTTCAATAAAAAAGGGGGAAGGTGCTTTCCCTTCCCCCTTTTTATCACATGTTATTCGTTATATCCAGATTTCAATCTTAAAGAACCTGAAAAACAGGAAGAACAGGGTAATGGCCAGAACGATCTTGAGTGTTTTTTCACTGAAGAGCTTCTGTGCCCGACTCCCCAGCATACCACCGGCAAACCCGCCGATGATAATAGCGATCATCAGCACCATGTCCGGAAGATAACCGGTCATCAGGTACCCAATAAAAGCGCCGATACTGGAAAAACAGGTCCCTATAAGTGAAATCGGTACGGCAACATACATGGGCAGCGCCCCCAGTGTGGTCATGGCAGGAACGAGCAGAAAACCGCCGCCGATACCAAAAGATCTGGAAACCACACCGATGGCCAGGCCGAGAATCGCAAAGAGCAGTGGATTGATGGTGAACTCTTCACCCCAGAATTTGAACCGGTAGTCTGTGATACCGGTCTTGACCGGTTCGATTTTACCCATTTCAACGGATGTACCGTCGGTCTTGGCTTTGGCAACGGCATCGTTGAATTTCTTGACCATGGCCTTGATGTTTTTGCGTTTTTCCATAGCCTTGGGCATCAATTCCCTGATGGTCTGAACACCCATGATAACCACCAGAACCGCCAACCATTCCTTATAGGCTTTCATGGGCAGATAGGCTGAAACATATTTACCAAGCCAGATGGACCCGATGAAAATACCCACGCCAAAGGAAATGCCCACCGGCCAGGCCACACGTTTTTCCACGACCGCATAGCGATAGAAAGATCCCAGGGGTGAAAACAGGGTCAATGCCATGTTGGAAGGTTTCAACACGTTGGCGGCGTTTATGCCGACGGGTCCTGCTGTCTGAACGATCAGGATCTGGAAGGCCGCCATGAGCATGCCACCGGCCGCACCGATCATGGAAAAATAAGTGCCCACGAGAATCGCACCGAGGATGATCCAGAGGGGATTCATATAACGGAATCCTTTGCTGAGCCAGAAACCATTTTTGAGAACCTTGAAAGACCCGCTTTCGGCGCCGTTGACATAAACGTCAAATTCGGTGTTCGGAGGGGTGTGACGGTACGATTTATATGACACGTTGAATTTACCCGTGGCTTTGTCCAGATTGACGGATGTGCCCTTGTCCCAGTATTTTCCGCTCTTGCCGAAATCGGTAATGACCGTTCGGGAGAAAATGGTCACATTTCCAACTTTACTGCTTTCTTTGACAATAGTGTTGATGCCATAGTTGGATTCATTGGCATACCTGAGAAAATTCCATTGTGCCTCGCTCTTGATAGGCCCCATCATGCTTTTGGCCTGGGCATCGACTTCATCAAACTTCTTTTTCAGGTAATACATGGTCGAGGAATACAGTCCTTTACCTTTGCCCATAAGAACGGATGGCCCACCGAAACGCTTTTTACCCTCATTCCCAAATGCCTCCGGATTGGTCGTCAACAAATAGTAAAGGGGTGGAATTTCAGTGTCGAGGTCAAATTTAGCTTTATCTGCGTCTTTTTTCAGCCGTTTGACCTCATGGACGCCATTTGTGTCCTTTGGGGCGAACAGGTCTTGCATGGCCACTACAATGTACAAGTCCGCACCCGGTTCAATCGTGCCTTCGATGGTAACCGTGTCACCGGCCTTGAACTCGCTGTCGGAAATGGTGGCTGTCGTTGCGCTGAAACCAGGTACGGACAGTGCAATTATCATTAAAAACAATGTGATTGGAAAGATAATTTTTTTCATTAAGATCCTCCTACTAAATGGGTTGTTGAAGTCATATGAAATTAAAACTGATAAAAATGTGAATGTCCTCCCCTCCTTTCGGTACACATAATTTAAAGGTGCAATCTAAACCTTATATCTATTTTTTCAGGTTGAAATACTTTATGGCCAGCATACCGCCGAGCCCGCTGGTTACAATTCCCACAAAAAGCAGCGTAGCCAATTCTTGCATACTAATGAGAAAAACACCGGCGCCACGAAAATACATGATATTCAAAAATGCGGCTGTAGCAAGGACCATGGCCACCCCCGATCCGATGGATATCACCCGCTTGTATTTGAAGCTATCTCGGGTTTTCTCGAGTACCATGTAGCCGGTAAGGGCTGTGTTGAATCCGATAATGACCGGCAGAATATTTCCGACGCCGGCACTCAGCGTCATGCCGGAAAGAAACAGTACCAGAATAACCGCCCCTATCGATCCGGCCAGGATGCTGAAGAAAACCTTGCCAAACCGCGTGGAAACGATTTTCATGATTTGATCGATATAATAATTGACATTGAACATAAGAGCTTCTAGTCCTCAATTGAGGAATTAAAGTATACAGAACAATCTCATATCCGAAGCAAACTGTATGCCACTACAGCTACTATGATCGAAACCAATGGGTTTTCATCGGATATCAATTAAAAATACTGTTTATTATCTATCAGTTAAAATGTTGGTTATCACTTTGAGATCCATGAAATATTCTTTTTCCTTCCAAATGGTATTGCCGGTCTTAGCGCAATTAAAATATTGCACCCAGGAATGAATTGTAGGAATAGCCGCAATTTAAAGCAAAAAGCTGAGCGCAATAAAATTATTTCGATGCCATACTTTTAATTCATCTTGTCCTGTTAACCTTGCGTTATCAACCGTTACCGGGGTAAGATATTTATCTTGATAATTGAACAACATCATGTAAATATTAACTATTTTAAGATAAGAAAAATAAACCAAAGGACCCCCAAATCCGCAATTGCTGGTATGAATATTGCTATTGTCTATCCAGTTATATGTATAATAATTTTATTTACGACATTGATATGGATAAAGACTTCCAGAGTCACAGATGAAAATCAATTTTCGATAAATACTTGATTAGGGTTCAAATATGACTGGGTTTATTGTTAATTTCCAGCAAATGAATTAATTTCGGAGGAAACTATGGAAAAAGAAGTGTACACGTTATGTTTCATGTGTTCTGTACGCTGTCCCATCAAAGTACAGGTTAAAGACGGCCAGGTGAAGTGGATCGAAGGAAGTCCGGTTGTGCCTGGAATGGAGGGAAGTCTGTGCCCGCGAGGAGCTGCCGGTATCTCACTTCTCTACGACAATGAAAGGTTACAGTCGCCGATGATCCGGGTTGGAGAACGGGGATCGGGCCACTTTCGAAAGGCTTCCTGGGATGAGGCGCTCGACATGGTGGGTGAAAAATTGAAGGGTGTAATCGACAAATACGGTGGTCACAGTGTTGTTCTGGGAGAACGAACGCAGTTGGCAACCCATGTGAGCAAGACTTTCTTGAAAGCGATCAAATCCCCCAACCACTTTACCCACGATGCCCTCTGCAAGGGATCCGTCAATACAGCCTGTCGATCCCTTTTTGGATACACGGATGCACAGATGAGCATGGACTACAAGAACACCAAGCACATCGTGATGTACGGGCGCAATCTCTTCGAAGCTATCGAAGTCAAACCGGTCAATAATTTGATGGATGCGCTTGAAAAGGGCGCCAAGCTCACCTATATCGACCCTAGAGTGACCAAAACCGCCACCAAATCTCATCGCTACTGGATGATACGTCCCGGAACCGATCTGGCACTCAACTATGCCCTGATACACGTGATACTCAGGGACCAGCTTTATGACAGCGCATTTGTTGACCGCTGGGTGATCGGCCTTTCCGAACTCCAGGAGTTTATCGGGCCCTACACACCGGAATGGGCTGAAAAGGAGACAGACATACCGGCCCATGAAATCGAACAGCTGGTAAGGGAAATCGCCCAGGAAGCACCCCATGTGATTTTTCATTTCGGTTACCGCGGCGCCAACCATGCCAATGAAATCTATATGCGCCTATCCATCATGATACTGAACACTCTAATGGGCAGCATCGAAGCCAAGGGTGGATTTTTTATTAAAAAGGGGCCCGGTGAAGAGGGCGGCAAACCCGCCAGAAAGCTCACGGAACAAAAATTTGAGAAAATCGGCGTCCCCCGCTTCGACAAGGTGGGAACCCCGGATTTCCCCCTGCCTGATCCGGCCCATGGCGTCGGCCAGATGCTCCCGTATGCCATCCTCAATAAAGACCCCTACCCTATCAAGGCGCTCATCGCCTTCCGGTTTGACCCCATCATGTCCATTGCAGACACCAATCTGACCAAAAAGGCGCTGGATGAACTGGACCTGATCGTTGCCATCGATATCAACTACAGTGATATTGCCTGGTATGCCGATGTCATTCTTCCCGAATCGACTTACCTCGAACGGACCGACTGCGTGCAACAGGCCAATGGGCTCAAACCACAGATATTTCTCAGACAGCAGGTTGTCACACCGCGATATGATACCCGCGAGGGCGCCATGATCCTCAAGCAGATCGGCGAGCGCATTGGAATCGGTTCGTTTTTCCCGTTTGAAGACATGGAAGACCTGGTGAAGTGGCAACTGGAGGGAACGGGATTCGCAAGAGAAGACTTCAATGCCAAGGGCTTTGTGGCCTATGGCAAAAAGCAGATTTTCTGGGATCGAAAGGACGGGATCAAATTCAAGACACCTTCCGGTAAAATCGAATTTAAATCTTCCTTGCTTGAAGATGCCGGCTTTCAATCGTTTCCGGAGTATGAAGCCATGCCTTCACCACCTGAAGGTCAATTCAGACTCACCACGGGGCGGAATGCACTGCACACGCATTGCTCTACACAGAATAACCCGTACCTGAATGAAATATCACCGGAAAATGTGCTCTGGATCAACAAGGAAAAGGCAGCAGCGCTCAACATCAACAACGGAGATATGGTGGAAGTTTACTCCAGTCGCGGTTCCGGCACCATCAAGGCCATGGCCACAGACCTGATTCACCCCGAAGCCGTATTCATGCTGCACGGGTTCGGCCATGAAGCCAAAAAGGCCTCACGATCCTACAACAAAGGCGTCAATGACTCAGTGCTGATGGAGAACACATCAGACATGATCGGCGGGAGCCCGGCTTTGCACGATACTTTTGTGAATGTCAAACCCGCATGACATCGGGCAGACGGATCTACACGTTTATTTAAAAAGTAAAATCGTAAAACGATTTTATGGAGGACTGAATGAGCAAATACTACCTGATACAGGATACCAAGAAATGCATTGGCTGTCATGCATGTGAAATCCAGTGTAAAAGCAACAAGTCTTTGTCCGTGGGGCCGCGACTTTGTCAAATTATAGAAGTCGGCCCACAACTCATCGATAATGTTCCACGGGCTTCCTATATCTTTATGCCCTGTTTCCATTGCCAGAACCCCTGGTGCGTGGCAGCCTGCCCCACCGGCGCCATGACCAGACGGGATAAGGACGGTATCGTGTTTGTGGACCACAAC
>Ga0164315_10001579_pt1 | contig 17127 bp, 20 predicted proteins | sample GuaBasSedimGuay6_FD_113737 | JGI IMG/M metagenome (GOLD analysis project Ga0164315, IMG submission 113737) | Subseafloor sediment microbial communities from Guaymas Basin, Gulf of California, Mexico - Guay6, Core 4569-2, 0-3 cm | ecosystem: Environmental > Aquatic > Marine > Hydrothermal vents...
AAAATTAAGGAAAATGATCGATGAAAAATTTATCTGCAATGGAATATGAAATGGATGTATTAAAAATAAAAACATTAGTCGAAGCTCTAAAAATATATTCTTTTATGGAACCAAATCAAATTCCCGAAGAATTCAAAGAAATATATTTACTTGGAGAAAAAATACACATTTTAATGAATGAAATGGAAAATATTACCCCATAATCCCACCACTTTTGCCAAATAATAATATTGTCTAAATAGTATTAAATAAACATAACATTTTAATACTATAAGGATAATGACAAATGGCACGTAAATTTTTAACAAATATTGACATGAATAGCAATGAGGTACAAAATGTTGTTATTCATGTATTAGGGGTTGCTCCTGCTGTTCCAACAGAAGGACAAATCTACTATAATTCAACTGATGAACGATTAATGCTGAGACAGTCAAGTATCTGGAAAGATATTTCTGGTCGTATTGATGATGTTCTATCAGGTACAACTGCATTAATTGCTACTGATAATGGCGATAATACAATCACATTCACAGTTCTTGATGCTACTCAAACAAACTCTGGTTTCTTACCTGCTCTTGATAAAATCTTATTAGATGGTGCAACGACATCTGCAACACCAAATACATTAGTTTTACGTGATGTAAGTGGTGATATAACAGTTAATCGTGCAACAACTACAGGTATCACAATAACGGGTGCAATTGTAAATCCTACCGATTCAGCAACAAAACAATATGTTGATGATGCTTTAACAACTGGATTAACATTCCGTGGTACAATTGATTGTTCTGTAAATCCTGATTACCCTGCTGGTGTTGTTGGTGATGCTTATATCGCACAACCTGGAGGTTTAATTGGTGGTGGTTCTGGTGCTCCTATTGAACAAGGTGATTGGATTATCTGTAATACAGCTAATGCTGGTGGTGATGAAGCAACGGTTGGATCAGATTGGGATATTATTAGTAACCAAGTTGGTGATGCTACTGAACTTATAGCTGGTAAAATTCGTATTGCTACACAAGCAGAAACTAATACAGGTTTAATTGATACTGCGGCCATCACACCATTAAAATTAAAAACCGTTTTAGATGCTATTGAACATGGTGCGAAAAAATGGGGTGTTGATCTTGGTGATAATGTTTCATTATCGTTTGTTATTGCTCATGGTTTGGGTGCTACTGATGTTCAAACTCAATTATATAGTAATGCAACGGGTGCGATTATGGAATGTGATATGCAAGTAACTGATGCTAACAACTGTCTATATTCATTTACTGTTGCTCCAACTACTAATGAATATCGTGCAATTATCTTAGGATAATAAATGGCAAGGAAATTTCTTACCACAATTATAGCAAAAATGGTAACGGATCTTGATGATCCGTTATTAAATAAAGATGCTGTTAATCTTCAATATCTTAATCAAAGATTAGATGAAATTGAAGCAGGGGTAGGAACCAACATACATATAGATATGGGAACATTTTTAGTGCCTAATGCAAGTATTGATTGTGGAGGCTTTGTTTAATGTCGTTACAACTTAGACGAGGAACCGATGCTGAAAGATTAACTATTGTTTTCCAAAGTGGTGAAATCATTTATGTAAACGATACCAAATTGGTATACGTTGGTGATGGTGTCACATTGGGAGGTAATTTAGTTGGTAGTATTGGATCAGGTAGTAATATATATGTGTCCGAAACACAACCAGTTATCGCAAATGAAGGGGATGGATGGTATCAACCATCTACACAATATTTCAGAATTTATCAAGGTGGTGCTTTTCAGTCAATTAAAGTTCATTTTTCTGATATTGCTTTTACAATTGACGATGGAATATTTTAAATGAAAAAATTTAAAGAATATATAACCGAAACAACACAAGAAGAATCAATGAAGTTGGTTAAACAAGCAAAAGCATTAGCAAAAAAAGGTAAATTTGAAGATGCTTGGAATGTTGCTAAAAATGATACCACATTGGTTAAAGCTACAACAAAAGAAAAATGGATTAAATGGATTAAAAAAACAATAACTTCTGAGTAATCCAATATTTTTCCCTACACATTTTATTAAAGGAAAACTATAAATGCCAATTAGACATAAACGCAAACCTAGTACGGGTTATGTGTGGTTAAATACTGATCTAGTCGATGGTCAGATTGGTTTAAATACCGTAGATGGTACAATACATCTTAAAAAAACTGATAATAGTATTGAAACTATTAAAAATTATGATAATGAATTAGATGGAAAAAAAGATGATTTTGCCGAAAATTCTGCATTTAATAAAGATTATGGATCAATGGCTGGAACAACTTGTGAAGGGGATGATTCCCGTTTAGATGATGATCGTGATCCAAATCCACATGCACATATTATTTCTGATGTAACTAATTTAGAAACCGAATTAAATACTAAAGTTCAAGATCATGGTGAATGGGTTCAAAGTCATTATGATTATAATGATCAAGTTTCCAAAGATGGATATTTAACAAGATGTATCAATCCAATTGGTACTGATGATTATCCAATTCCAATAAACATTGGAGATCCATTTTTAATTTATGAAAATATTACCGATTTGTCCGGTACTCCAATTCCTGAACCAACATTTTCAACCATAGATGGTGGTGCAAATGTTATTAAAAGTGGTATTTTATATACATACGATAAAGATATTCAAACATTACAAGTATTAGTAAATGTACCCGAATTATCATCATCAACAAATTATAAAATTTTTGTTATCGAAGATCCATTTGGTACACCAAAATCTCACACTATTTACGATCCATTTCTTGAAGAAAATGTATTTACAATTGTTTTAGCAAATAATGCTATTATTCAAGATGGAACAGAATTATTAATTTATATTGAATCATACACAACATCAACTGATATTCAACATAATTTTCAAATGAAAGTTCGTAAAGCTGGTGTAGGTGAACCAAATTCAGGGGAAAGTATTCATACTGCTGATGGATTGAAAATAAGAATATCCACAACTGATAATCTTAGTGTAGATATTAGTAGTGAATTGGCAAGCGCAAAAATTAATGATACATATAAAGTTATTCAAAATAGTAATACTTTAAATTGGGAAACTGTTGAATTTAATGACGTTGGTACATTATTGGGTATTGCTCCAAATGAATATTATGAATTTGATTGTCATATAATTGATCAAGGAAATACACCAAATAATAATTCTATTTGTGCAAGTACATTAAGTGTATTTGCAGGTGGAAGTACATTATATTTAGAAGATACCGATTATTTCTTAAATACAAATGTTGAAGGGACACTTCAAGGATTTTTACAAGTTGGCAATACTCCACACACATTAAGTAATAATGCTTATGGTATTGATCTTAAATTACAAAATGTGGAACAATCAGAAGATTGGCAAATTAGAGCAAGTGGATCAGGTGGTGGATCGAGTTCCGGTGGTTCTACAATAGAAGTTGTTGATGATTTAATTACACAAGATGCACATAAAGCATTATCAGCAAATCAAGGTTATGTTTTAGATCAGAAAAAACCAAATATCCATCATCAACCAAATCCACCAAATAATCCTAGAGTTGGAGATATGTTCATTCCGGATAACGTGGATAACCAATTGTTTATTTTCATGAATGGTTCTAATGTATTGCCTATTGTATTATCTTCTGTTATTTCTTTAACAAATGGTATAAATATAATTACTGTACAATTTGATCGTGATGTTGATATTACTGGTGATGTAAGCAGTCAATTTGATATTGTTGTTAATAGTACACCATCAAACCCAATTAGTGTTCAGCAACCTGGAGATCCAACAATTATTACAATCACAATGGGAAGTAATTTCTTATTAGGTGATATTGTTTCATGGCAATATAATTTAGGGTCATTTAAAGTACAAGAATTGGATCTACCGTATCAAGAAATAGATAATGGTATTGTTAATGTTGTTGATAATCAGTTAGTTTAGGAATTATAATGCCGATACAAAAAGTAAATCAAAAAGTAAATGTTGCTACAGATGCTTCAACAACTGAACATCATAGGAAATATGATGATTATGATCATGATCATAATCATCATCGGGATCATGATGTTAGTGATGTTAAAACAAAATTAATGGCAGATTGGTTAAAATTCCTATTACCATTTTTAATTACAGCATTATTAGCAGGTATTGCAAGTATATATGAGCGTGTTACAACATTAGAAAAAGGTACATTTCATAATGAATTAATTGATCATAGATTAAAAACATTAGAATCATACCACAACAATCGTAATAAAAAAGAAGGTAAATAAATTATGTCAACAGGTTTTGTAGATATTTTAAAAAGTTTAAATCATACATACAATAATGTTATTAGTGGATTAAATTCTGAAACCACACAAGATGCTATTGATGAATTGGATGAAATGGATAATCATAAACGAAATAAAATATCCGGTCTTGAAAATCGTATAAATTCGTGGTTAGATTTTAATTTTATCACGGGTGAATTAACATTAATAGCAAATCCCAATAATGGTTCAATTGATTATAAAGTTTGGAGTTATGGGGAACCTTGGACTAAAACAAATGAAAGTATAATTTTACCCACAACTGATTCTGAATATATCGTATATTTTGATGAATTTGGGGAAATTCAATACTATAAACCATATGTTGATACTAATTTTGATAATGAAATAATGGAAAATGCTACTGTTATTGCAAGAATCACAATCAATGTATCTGCAAGTGAATTTATTACTGTACTTGATTTAAGATTTGATGTTGGTATGAATCCTATTACAAGAAAATCATTTATTGAAAGTAATGGTACTATTTGGAAATCTGGATTAGCATTGAAAGATTTCGATATTGATCAAGATGGTGATTTACCAGAACATGCTCAATTTAGTATTGATGATGGTGAAGTTAGTTTAGCGGATATTTTTTATAAAACATCTACCAGAACACAATTATTAACACATCCTGCTCAAATTCCTGTTTTATATTTAGATGGTCATGAATGGAAACTTAAAGCAAAAGATGATTTTCCTGTTATATATGAAGGGTCAGTTCCAAGTTATCTTGGTACAAGAATTCCATATAATCATATAGATCCAGCAACTTTTTATGGTAGTTTAGTTGAAGTTCCAAATAATGATTATGTTTGTGTACATTATTTTGCTTCGTGTGGATTATATGATGGTGTTGTTGCTATGCAAGGTCAATATACATATAGTAATATCAGTAAAGCTAGATCGGGGGCATTATATGAAATCAATCGTGTATTAGTTAATCCGATTATGAGAGATTATTATACACCATTGGGAAGTGTAATCTTTAATACAGAAAATTCAGATTTAAATGCAGTTCATGGAAGTATTGTATCATTTAATGCCAATGAAGAATATTTAGATTTAAGATTATCAAAAACCGCATTTTCGAGTCCATCCAATGCAGTAATAAGTTCTTTTCCACAAGAATCTTTCACTATATATGATGAAAGAGAACAGCATTTAATGTTTAATTTGGATAATACAGATCCCAATGTTGATACTGATGTTGTTTGGCATGTATCACCAGAAGATATTGATTTTCGTGGTGTGCCACAATATAAATTTATTACAAATGCTTCAACAGCTTTAACTATCTCTGATCCAATTTCACTTGATGTTAATGGTAATGCTCAATTATATACAGGTAGTGGGGGTGGTGGAGATAGTGCAGAAGTAATTCAATTTACAACAAAAACCGTTGTAACATCAAGTATTGTTTATTCTCATGCTTTAACAGGTGTAGTTGCGTTTACTGATGGAACACCAAATACAATATTTTATGTGGTTGTAACTCAAAATCCTGGTGGTACTTATACTCTTGGTAGTGAAGTTTCTATTACTACTGATGCTGATGTTTATGCAATCAATTCAGTTAAAATGGATGCTGGTCGTGTATGTTTTTGTTGGCACTCATTAGATGATTCAGCCGAAGCACAAATTGTTGAAGTTGATGAATTAACTCAAAGCCTGACACTTGGTACTATTGAAAAATATGAGGGTGGTGGTACATTAGCATTTGATGTAACATTCAATAGTTTATCTCATTTAGTTTTTGGTATCATACACAATGATAAAGTACATACATATTGGTGTCCAACTGATACAGGATTAACACAACGAGATAAAGAAAGAAAGAAAACTTTTGCTATTCCTGTTGGACGTTTACCAATAGACATGGAGGTAACTCACGAAAATGATAATATAATTATTCAATATAGAACATCAATTGATGAATTGTATTGGTTTGAATCAAAATGGAATCCAGGTGTTGCACCAGATGGTGAATATGATGATTGGTCAAATGAAATTTTAGTTTCTACTGATGCTGTTAAATTAGGTGGGTTAGTTTCATCTAATGTGGATGAAATTATGGGGCAATATCAAAAATCTAATGATACTTGGCAATTAGCAAAAGCTGATTATGTTTCTGGTGCTTCAATTACTGCTTCTATTGATTATAGTTCACCACTTGTTGCAAAATTGGCAAAATTATTAAATACTAATTCAGGTATTAAATATAATTTTGTTCTTAACGCTACCGATTTATTTGAAATTTGGGAAGATGTTCCATTAAATTCACAATTTGAAAAAATATTAACAACCACTAATGGAGTTACGACAACTGTATTAACTGCATTAGAAGCGGTTATGTTTGAATCACAATTTGGATTAAGTGTACTTGGTGATACTGCTGTAAATAATTTATCTTATATAATTCAATCATCTGATGTTACTACTGAGAATTATATTGGAAATGCAACAGCAACGGTTAATATTGGTGAACCTGTTGAAATTGTATTATGTTTACCAATTATTTGTCACCCCAATGCTAATTATTCGGCTGGTGATATTTTGTATTTTGGTCCGTATAAATATCAGGCTATATCAAATAGACAACTTGTTATTATTTTAGAAGAAATAGGGGTCAATCCGTGAGACATTTAGTGGGATCAAGTATTATTGCAAAAAGAAAACAACAACAAGCAAATAATTCAGTATGGCAATTTGGGGTTTCTATTAATAAAGAATTAGAAACCGGACAAATTATAAATGATTATATTTTTGTTAATTTCTATTTTCCAATATCAGAACATAAAATCAAACAAATTATAGAATTATATAAAAAGGTTGGTTGGTTTGTTTCTTATCAAACCGATAAAATTAGTTATGTAACTTTCAAATTTTCATTAACGGAGGAATAAAATGAAAAAAATTGCAATAAGTGTTTTACTTTTACTTTTAGTTGGATGTGGTTCACCATTATTAAATCCAAATGTATCAGATCCATATACAAAGGGGTGTGTAGCAGTTGTATCATCTGCACAAATTGGGGCATTACAAGTTGGTACGGGTGGTGTTGAAAGTTGTAAAGTGAAGTGTACGAATGAATTACCGGAAGATTATACATTTGAATATGCTGATCCAAGAACCGGATGCAATGCATCAATAGGAAAACAATAAATACTTTTATAATAATAAAAGGATTGTCAAATGAAAATAGCATTTTATAAAGGTGTTGGAAGTGGAATTTTTAATTTAATAGCATCATATTGTGTAAAGATTTTTACAGGTGGAAAATATTCACATGTTGAAATAATTGATGATCGTGGTGATGGTTGGAAATGGTATAGTGCTTCCGGATTTGATGAAGGTGTTGTTAGAGTAAAAACATTTAGTCATAATCCCGACAATTGGGATATTTTTGATGTATTACCTGAACAACCGGATATTAACAATGAAAAACGTACATTTGCTTATGTAATTACACAATTAGGGAAAAAGTATGATTGGTTGGGGATTATTGGTTCACAGTTATTTCCATTAAAAATAGATAAAGCAAATAAATGGTTTTGTTCTGAAATTTGTCATAGATCATTATGTGAAGGTCATTATTTAATTCCAAGATTACAAAGTGAAGAAGTTTCTCCAAACAAATTATATAAAATTTTAAATAGTAAGGATTTATTAAGATGATACAATCTAGGGAAGAATTAATCAATTATGCACTAAGACGTTTGGGTGCACCAGTTATAACAATTGATGTTGATCCGGATCAAATTGAAGATCGTGTTGATGATGCATTAGATCGTTATATTGAATATCATTATGAAGGTACGGAGCGTGTATATTGGGTACATCAATTCACACAAGATGATATGGATAATGGTTATATACCATTACCTGATTCAATTATATATGTTGATGGTGTTCTTGATGGTGGTATCATGGGTAATTTATTACAACCTATGGGTGATCCAAGAGCAAGTTGGGTCGGATTTAATCCTTTTGTAAATGGTATGATTGGTACTGGAAATAATCCAAGTGCAACATCAAGTACAAATGATCATGGTGGCGGTGGTGGTAATTTTGGTATTAGTGATTTTTTCCTAACAATGAATAATCTTGAAATGATGGGGGACATGTTAGGTACTAATGATCATCCAATTCAATTTAATAGACACACTCATAAAGTACATTTAATTAATAATTTCATTGCCACATTTGAAGCTAAGGTTGGAAATTTTATAGCATTTAATTCATTGAAATCATTAGATCCGGAAGAATATAATGATGTGTATAATGATAGATGGTTAAAAGAATATTTAACATATTTAATTCAGCGTAATTGGGGTGCTAATTTACGCAAATTTGGCGGTATACAACTTCCAGGTGCTGTTGATTTGGATGGTGAAAAACTATACGATGATGCACAAAATGTACTTGAAAGATTGGAAGAAGAAATGTTAGATAAATACACATTTCCACCATTACCTGAATTTGGATAATGGGTATAAAAAGGGCTATTATGTATCAATATGGGGGTTAATGTGTATAAAAAGGGCTGTTATAGATGTTGAAGTTTAAACAATTTTTAGTAGAAAAGACTTTTAGATTAGGTCAAGATGTTGATATGATCTATAAGAATTATTTTGCCAAATATATGAAAGATATTAGAAGTGATAAATGGGATGGTAGATTTAAAGTAGAGGTCATATCATCTGCTTTTTTAAAATCGGCTGATTCTAAAAAAGCACATAAATTAAATCCAATTCACATTGTTATGAATAGTAAAAATGAATCTGGAAATTTTTATAATCCTATTAGTAAATATATATCATTAAAAATTAATGATAATGCTTTGGAAATATTAAAGCAAGCTAATATGAATTTTAATGATGCAGGTGAGTTGCTTTCTGGTCGAAAAAAAGAATGGATGAATGATTTATCTGAAAATAGAATAAAGGGTACAATTTATCATGAATTATCTCATTGGATAGATGATTCAATTCACAATCAACATATTGAAAAAATGCTAATAAAAGCACATGAACCTGGACATCGTGATGTTTTAAAACAAGGGTCTAAGGGTGTCAATTCTTCTTATTATGAGATTAATGCTCAGGTACATGCAGTAAAACAAATTAAAAGGCAAATGTCTAAATCTAAATATGATTCTTTAACATTTGATGAATTGGTTGCTGGTTCGTCTGCTTTAACCACAATGACCAATTTAAATAAAGATGCTGGATCATATGATCAATGGCGAAAAGATTTATTAAAAAGACTATCAAGAGAAAAATTGTTAGGAAAGAGCATGAAATTTAAATTTTAATAAATAGTATAAATTAACTTAAAAGGAAAAGAAAAATGGGAAATATTTTAACAACAAAAGAACTTGGTGAATACAGACAAATGATTATTGATGAATTGGCTGGTGATCCAATGATTGATGGTGCAACATTGGAAGCATTGGTTGATGTTTATGATGTGGCAAAATATGTCGAACGTTTAAATCACGTTGTTGATAATATCAAATCTACTCACAGTTTAAACAATGTTACTGGTGGTGAATTGGATGTTGCTGTAACTGTTTCAACTGCTGGTACGGGTTATGTTGAAGGTGCTACTTATCCGGTTGCTGGTGTATCTGGTGATGGTGGTGTAATGACTATTCTTACCGTTGATACTGGTGGTGAAATCTTAACAGCCGAAGTATCAAATGTTGGTATTGGTTATGATACTCCAACTGTTGATTTAACAGGTGATGGTGATGGTCTTGGTGTAGTTGCTTTAACTGCTGGTGCAATTACTGCTCTTGATCAATCTACTGTTTTGGATGATATGTTAGCGTCTGTTTAATAGAAATTCCCTATTGTTATAAATAATAAAAACAATAGGGACATTTCATGGCTGTAAACCATTATTTAAATTTATACAAGAATAAACCAGAACAACAATTAATTGAAAATCTAACGATTGAAGCAATTAAGTTTTATGGTATGGATCTACAATATATTCCAAGAGAAACACTTGAACGAGATCCTATTTTTGGTGAAGATGTAAGAACTCAATTCACATCCAATTACTTGATAGAAATGTATCTTGAAACTGTTGATGGATGGGGTGGTGATGGTAACATGCTTGCCAATTTTGGTATGACTATTAAAGATACCGCTACATTGGTATTATCTAAAAGAAGATTCCAAGAAACAATTCCCGAAAAAGTAAGACCATTAGAAGGTGATCTTATTTTCATTCCTATGTCCAATTCTTTATTGGAAATCAATTTTGTTGAACATGAAAATCCTTTTTATCAATTAGGAAAAGTATTCACATACAAATTAACCGTAGAAAACTTCACATATAGTCATGAAAACTTTGATACAGGTCAGGCATCTATTGACAGAATTAATAGTGATTTCTCATACTCAGAAACTATGGATGAAGCTGATAATGAAGAAATTCAGGAAGAATCTGATTTAATTGTGATAGAAACTGAAAACCCTAAAGATGATTTTGAAAATAATAAAGACAATTTCCCATTTGATTTTTAATTATTATAAATATATGTATGAATTATACTGTATATCAAACAACAAATATTGAAACTGGAAAAATTTACATTGGGTGTCATAAAACCCAGATCCCAAATGATGAATATTTGGGATCTGGGAAACATTTAAAAAATTCAATAAAAAAATATGGTAAAGAAAATTTCACGAAAGAAATATTATTTAACTATGATAATGAATTTGAAATGTATGAAAAGGAATTTGAAATAGTTGATGAAAATTTTATATGTAGACAAGACACATATAATATTGTTTTGGGTGGTTGTGGTGGCGGTCATTTAGGAATGAAACACTCCAAAGAAACAAAAAATATAATGAAATATAATAATTTAGGAAATAAAAACCCTTTTTATGGAAAACACCATAATAATGAATCTAAGAAAAAAATATCAAATACCCATAAAGGAAATCAATATAATTTGGGGAAATCGAGATCACAAAAAACTAAAAATAAAATATCCAAATCAATGAAAGGTTTATCCAAATCACAAAAAACTAAAAATAAAATATCAGGTGAAAATAATTACAAATTTTCTGGATATTGGGTTACACCAAATGGAAACTTTATTACACTCAAAGAGGCATCATTAAATATTGGTTCATCTTCACTTATTATGAACTGGTGTAAAAATTCAAATAAAATCATATCAAAAAATAATATTGGGAAATCTAAATATCTTCAATCATTAAAAGATTATCCATTGGGAAAAACATTTAATGATATTGGATTTTCATTTATTCATAAATAGTTATTATATAAGGAAATTTAAATGAAAACCCCATTTTATCATAATACCATAAGAAAGATTGTAATAGTTTTTGGTACATTATTTAATGAATTATCTATCAATCGTGAAGATCGTAATGGAATATATCAAGAAATTCCAGTGCCTATTTCATATATGACAAAGGAAAAATTCATTGCAAGAATTAATAACATCCAGCAACCTGGGGATGAAAAAATAACAATTGAAGAAACCTTACCTAAAATGTCTTATGAAATGACAGGTATGCGTTATGATAGTGCAAGAAAAGAAAATACTGTTCAAAAAATGCGTTCAAAAGAAAATGATGATTTATTCATGTTTCAAAGAGTGCCATATAATATAGAATTTACACTGAATATAGCCACACGTAAAATTGATGATAGTTTAAGGATTGTTGAACAAATTGTCCCCTATTTTACACCCGAACTTACATTAAAAATAATTGATATGGAACCATTGGATATCAATACAAATATACCAATTACATTGAGTGATACTAATTATGAAATTGATAGTCAAGGTGTATTTGATGATAGAAGAACCGTATTTTGGTCATTGACATTTACTGCACAAGCGTATTTGTATGCCAATTATAGAGACAATTCAATTATTAGAAAGGCTAATGTTAATATGAGAGATTTAGAAAGTGGTGCATTTTATGAACGTGTAATTGCTGAATTAGATCCAATTAATGCAAACAGCAATGATGATTATGACGTTAAGGTAACTATTGATAATGAAGAAGAAAATACTATACCTAATACAACGGGTGAAGATACGGAGATTGATATACAATGAAAAATAAAATAGATGATTTTTTTGATATGACTGATGATGTTCAAAATGAATTAGATGAAGTTGAAAATAAAGAAATTGATATAATTGAAGTTGAACCAATTATTCATCATCCAAGTATTAAAGAAAATGCATTAGATGATTATAATGCAACCCGTGAATCAATGAAAACAATGATCACTAAGGGTACGGTTATGATTGATGATTTAATTGCAGTTACCAAAGAATCAGAAAGTCCGAGAGCATATGAAGTATTATCCGGATATATGAAAACATTAACTGATATGAATAAAGCATTGATGGAAATTCACAAAGATACGAAAGAGATTACAGAGGAAAAAGAGCAAAAACAACATCAAGAAAATAATAGTTATGTGTATGTAGGTTCAACTGAGGATCTACAAAAAGAATTGGAGAATGACTAATGAGTGAAGGTTCAGAGGGCTTTTAAATGGCTCAGATAAACAATTTTTATAATGGTAATCCAAAACTAAAAAAAGCTGGAATTAAACAACCATATACAAAAGAACTTAAAGCGGAATATAGAAAATGTCGTGATGATATTATATATTTCACAAAGAAGTATTGTAAAATCGTGTCCTTAGACGAAGGATTAGTTAATTTTGAATTAAGAGATTATCAAGAAAGATTATTAAATGATTATTCAAATAATAGGTTTAATATTGTCTTAACATCAAGACAAACTGGTAAAACTATTACAACGGCCGCATTTTTAATACATTATTTAGTATTCAATGGATATAAATCCGTGGCATTGGTTGCAAATAAAGCAAAAACTGCCAGAGAAATTTTACATAGAATGAAAAGGATGTATGAAGGATTACCATTTTTCTTACAACCTGGGGTTGTGGAATGGAATAAATCAAGTGTAGAATTGGGTAATGGGTCAACTGTTGTAGCAGGATCAACAACATCTGACACTATTCGTGGATTTTCATTCAACATGGTTATGGTTGATGAAGCTGGGTTCATTGATGGATTTGAAGATTTTTATACATCAACATATCCTGTTGTATCATCTGGTAAAGAATCAAAGATTATTCTAATATCTACTCCAAATGGAATTAACCTTTTTTATAAATTGTGGAAAGAGGCGAAATTGGGACATAATACCTTTCATCCGTCAAGGGTAGATTGGTGGGAAGTTCCACATTATGATGAAGCATGGAAAACTGAAACCATTAAAAATATTGGTCAAAAAAGATTTGATCAGGAATATGGTAATAAGTTTTATGGTTCAAGTGGTACATTAATTGATGGTAATAAACTTGAATTACTTACATGGGTTGATTCATTAGAAAATGATGATGAAAATTATAACGAATATAATGAACCAGAAAAAGGACATAATTATGTTATAACTGTTGATCCATCTGAGGGTGTTGGTATAGATTCTAGTGTTTGTAATGTTATGGATATTACAGAATTTCCATATAAACAGGTTGCAGTATATAAAAATAATTTAGTTCCTGTATTATTATTGCCTGAAATTGTCATACAATTAGCACATAAATTCAATATGGCATATGTATTAGTGGAAACAAATAGCATTGGAGCACAAGTAGGATCAACGATATATTATGATTATGAATATGATAATATTATTACATCTGCTATTAAATATGGTGATAATGAATTAGGTATATCGAGTAAGAATTTAGATTTTGGGTTAAGAATGACAAAAAAATCTAAATTGATAGGATGTTCAAACTTAAAACAATTGATTGAAAGTGATAAATTAGAAATTCAAGATTTTGATACAATCGAAGAACTTAATACATTTTCCAAAAAAGGAAAGAGTTATGAAGCAGAAGAAAATAAGCATGATGATATAGTCATGACATTAGTTTCATTTGCTTGGTTGACAACACAAGATTATTTTTCTGATTTATTCAATGTTGACGTAAAACGAGAAGTATTGAATAAAATGAAGGGAGATATGAATATGCCAATGAATGTTGGGTTCATGCCTGATCATAATCCTGAATTACCAACTGATATCTATGTTCCTGATTATGGTATCAATAATCCAATGAATTCACAAAATGAACTAAATATACCATTTGATCAATGGTGAGTTAAGAACGAAAAAATACTAAATAGATAAAAGATAAATAATATTTAATTGAATAGGAAGGAGAATACTAATGGGATTTCAATTATCTCCAGGTGTTAATGTTAGTGAAGTTGATTTAACAGGATTTGTACCTGCCGTTGGAACAAGTGGTGGTGCTTTTGTTGGTCAGTTTGAGTGGGGTCCAGTATTGGATTACACCACACTAGAAAATAAGAAATTATTACAAAAGTGGTTTGGTAAACCAAATGATGTAAATTACCGTGATTGGTTTTCATGTTCAAACTTTTTGGATTATTCAAATAATCTGAATATTGTTCGTGTAGTCGATGATGCGGTTGCTTTAAATTCTGATGTTGTTGGAACAGGTATTTTAATTAAAAATTCAACACATTATACCGAAGTTTATGGTACTCCATTGGGAGATGCTTCATTTATGGCATCAAAATATCCAGGATCAAAAGGTGATACCATTCGTATAATTGTTATTGATAATAACACATATGATGAAGTTGCTTTGGATTATGGTGATGTTTTACCAAATAAACCAGAAACAAGTGATTATGTTAGAAATGTTGGTGGTGAAAATGATGAAGTACATATTTTAGTTTTAGATACATTAGGTAATTTTACTGGTGTTCCTGGAGCAGTTCTTGAAACTTATGAATTCTTATCAAAAGCTAGTGATGCTGTTGATTTAGACGGTAAACCAATTTTTTATGGTAGTGTTTTAAACAAAGAATCAGAATATGTATGGTTCTTAGAAGTTCCAGATAGTGCAGATCTTGCCGTTGGTGGATCAATTCAATCAATCAGTCTTGTTGATGGTGGTGATGGTTATACTGTTGCTCCCGCAGTTGTTATTACTGGTGATGGTTCAGGTGCTACTGCTACTGCTGTTTTAGCAAGTACAGGTGAAGTTTGGGATGATGTTATCATTACTCTTAATGATCGATATGCAATTGCTCCAACAATTACTGTAAATGGTGATGGTTCAGGTGCTCTTGCTACTGCTGTTTTAACAAGTGATGGTGAACTTGATTCAATTACACTTTCAAATGGTGGAGCAGGATATAATGTTGGTGATACGATTGCCGTAACAGGTGATGGTGTTGGTGCAACTGCTGAGGTTGGTTCTGAAACTGGTAATGTAATTGATACAATCATAGTTACAAATGCAGGGTCAGGTTATACAACTATTGTAATCGATCCGGATACTACTTCTGGTGGTGGATCAGGTGGTGTTGCTACTGGTAATCTTACATTTGAAGTTGATGTTGTAAATATCACAAATGGTGGTTCAGCGTATACAAGTGCTACAATCGCATTTAATAGTGGTATTGCTACTGCTACCGTTACTGTTCAATTTGCAGTTGATGCTGTAAATATTGTTGTAAATGGTTCAGATTATATTGATGGTACAACTGTTGTTGATATTGCTATTGAAAATGGCGTTCAAGCTACTGGTACTGCCGTTGTAACTCCAGGAGCAGATTATGATGCTATTTGGAATACCCCTGCTTTAAACAGTAAATATCAATCACTAGCAAGTGCTTGGGATAAACAATTTACAGGTGGTGTTGATTCAGCAAATGTTGATGAAAGTGCATTAATTGAAGGTTGGGACATGTTCCGAAATTCAGAAGTTGTTGATGTATCATTACTTATTATTGGTGATGCTGGTGAAGGTATCGGTCCGAATTCACATACAACTGTTGTTAAACATGTAGTTGAAAATATTGCAAGTTGGAGAAAAGATTGTGTTGCATTTTTCAGTCCAAAATATTCAGATGTTGTTAATCAACCCGAAACGTTAGCGGTAGAAAATTGTGTTAATACACGAAACAATGTCAACATTTCAAGTTCATACGGATTTATGGATAGTGGTTGGAAATATCAATATGATGTTCACAATGACAAATATCGTTGGATTCCATTAAATGCTGATATGGCTGGTGTTTGTGCTCAAAGTGATTTAGCCCGTGATCCTTGGTGGAGTCCTGCTGGATTTAATCGTGGACAGATTAAAAATGTTATTAAATTAGCATTAAATCCAAATAAGGGAAATCGTGATGAACTATATCAATCGAATGTAAATCCGGTTGTATCGTTTGTTGGTGAGGGAGTATTACTATATGGTGATAGAACTCAATTAGCAAGACCAAGTTTATTCCAAAAATTAAACGTTCGTAGATTGTTTATTGTACTTGAAAAAGCGATTGCAAGATCTGCCAAATATCAATTATTTGAATTCAATGATGCATTTACAAGAGCACAATTTGTTTCACAAGTTGAGCCATATTTACGTGATGTTCAAGGTCGTAGGGGAATTAATGATTTCCGTGTAGTGTGTGATGAAACTAATAATACAGGCGAAGTAATTGATCGTTCTGAATTTGTTGGTGATATTTACATTAAACCAAATAACTCAATTAATTTCATTCAATTAAACTTTGTTGCGGTTCGTAATGGTGTTGATTTTGATGAAATCGTTGGTAAATTTTAATAAGGAGTAAGTAATGGGAATTGGAGTTAATGAGTTTATAGCCAACTTTGAACA
>Ga0164315_10001580_pt1 | contig 17125 bp, 19 predicted proteins | sample GuaBasSedimGuay6_FD_113737 | JGI IMG/M metagenome (GOLD analysis project Ga0164315, IMG submission 113737) | Subseafloor sediment microbial communities from Guaymas Basin, Gulf of California, Mexico - Guay6, Core 4569-2, 0-3 cm | ecosystem: Environmental > Aquatic > Marine > Hydrothermal vents...
AGAAAAAGTATTTTCAAATGCGTCACCTGTTTACTAACGCTTGCCCTATTGTTTCTCTTTGGAATTACTCAGCCGGACGACACTTCCGCTGCGGAAAAACCAAAATATGGAGGAACACTTCGAATTATAGGGAAAAATCTCAGGCAATTTGATCCTGCAAAAACAGGCTCATTCAAAACAAATTTCATGATAAGCTTCTTCTATGAGACACTTGTCACAGGGGACCTGGAAAAAATGCGTGAGGAAGGAAGATTGCCCGGGGATGTGGGCATTTATGTGCCCAATGAATATGTGAAGGGGGTCCTGGCGGAAAGGTGGGAATGGCTAGACTCTACAACCTTTGTTTTCTATTTACGAAAAGGAGTTAAATTCCAGAATAAACCGCCGGTCAATGGGAGGGAATTTGTTGCCGATGATGTGGTCTATTCCTATAAGCGTTACATGTCAAGCAAAAGACTCGATCATTATGTCTATAACCATATTGAATCTGTTGTTGCAAAGGATAAATACACGGTTGTTTTCAACCTGAAGGAACCCTATTCGCAAACTCTTACCCATATCGGCCAAGGTTTGAACCACTGGATCGTCCCGCACGAAGTGGTGGAGAAGTACGGAGACTTAAGCGATTGGGAGAACGCTGTTGGAACAGGTCCTTTCGTGTTAAAGAATTTTTCTCCCGCCAATTTTATAACATTCCAGCGGAATCCAGACTACTGGAATAAAGGTAAACCATATGTAGATGGAGTTAAGGCCCTGCTTATTAAAGATGTAGAGACCCGGTTAGCCGCCCTGCGAACTGGAAAGGTCGATATCGTAGATGAAGTTCAGCCTATAAAAGTAGCCAGATTGAAGAAGAGTAACCCGGAGTTGAAATATAATAAAGTACTATTTGTACCATTTGTTATATATATGAGAACGGATAAAAAGCCTTTTAACGATATTCGAGTCCGGAAGGCTCTTCAAATGGCCATAGATCGGAAAGCAATCGCCGAAAGATATTGGGGAGGGGATGCCGAAATATTGGCACATCCTTTTCCGCCTAGTTGGGAGGATGTCTATACCCCATTGGATGAACTAGGGAAGGCGGCTGAAAACTATAATTATAATCCTGAAAAAGCCAGACAGCTTCTGAAAGACGCCGGCTATCCGAACGGGTTCAAGACTAAACTTACCTATACCCTGGCATACGGACGTGTTTATGCAGAGCAGATGGAACTTGTGAAAGATTATTTCTCAAAGATTGGGGTTGATCTCGAATTGAATCTTAAGGAGTATATGGCTTACTACACAACGGCACACAAAGGAAAATATGAAGGAATGGGCGCCGGACTGCTTTCTCATTCCCCATTGTCTTCGACCAGATACTATATCCCAGGTTCCACCCAGAACAAGTGCCACGTTAACGATCCCGAGTTCACAGAGTTGGCAAGACAGTTAAAAGAAGCCTATAATGACAGATCCAAATTTAACGCCATAGCTAAAAAGATTAATAGATATGCGATTGAACAGGCCTGGGATATCGCCATGCCGAGCCCCTACATATATAATATCTGGCAGCCGTGGGTTAAGAATTTTCATGGACATATGATATCAGGGGGCTACGACTGGGGTCATACTTTTGAAGGTGTTTGGATAGATCAGGCATTAAAGAAAAAGATGCTAAAATAACAAGATCAATTTCTCAATACCTCCGAAGCGCCATTGGAGGTATTGAAAATTTTTTGGTCTCATGATCACTTTTGGGATAAAATTTTAAAATAAAGAGAGCGATGGCGAAAGATACAAAAATTAAAAATGAAAAACATTCTTGAAATAAATAACCTGAAGACCTATTTCCGAACCGATGAAGGGGTAACAAAAGCCGTCAATGCAGCTACTCTTCACTATAGAAAAATACTTAGGAGGTAAACATGGAAGGACCTTGGATCAAAGCACCGAAGACACCTGAATCCACAGAAAAACCAGAAACCCCAACCTTAATGCACGATGATGAAGTGGCGAAAGGCCTTGGCTTTCAGGGTGGTTTTGTGGGCGGTTCCACTCTTATGGCTGTAACGAATTCTGCTATTTTTGCCAGCTTCGGTCACAACTGGTATGAAGGCGGTGCTTATAGCGTAAAATTCGCAAAGCCCGTTTACACCGGAGACGAGATACGCGTTGTCTGGGAAGAGTCTGAGCCGGACCCGGATGACAAACGTAAGATCACGTTCTGGATTGAAAAACGTGACGGTACGCAAACTACCTTTGGTTGGGCCGCTCTCGGCGAGGCTGGCAGGAAGCTGACCCCACCATGGGAGAGGAAGCCCATCTCACCCGCTGAGACAGCCAGCGATCTGCTACCTGAGATGAAAGTCGGTGACAAGTATCCGGATTTCGATTGCTGCCTATCAAAGGAGATGTTTATCCCAAAACTTGACCAGATAGAGGATTACAATTGGTGGTATCGCATAGCCTCTCCCTGGGGAGAGCCGATTGTTCCGCCCAGTGAACTTGGAATCATGGCGGCTGTTGGTGTCGTACAACAAATGGAAAACGCAACGATGGAGATACTACCGACCGCCGTGTGGGCAGGCTTTGAGGTGGTGGTTTATGGACCTGTGTTTATCGGCCATAACTACCACTTACAATCCTGGCTATATGAGAAGTGTAAGACAGCACGTTCTACAGTATTTTTTACCGATGAGCTTACGGTGGATGATGAAAATGGAAGGAGAGTCGCTATTATTCATAATAAAAATGCAATACTTGATTAGCAGATTTGAGAAGCGTATCGACAAGTCTTTAGTGTTTACTAAAAAGGGAGAGATGTTATGCAAAAAGAAAAAGAAACGAGTACCAACCCATCAGTTCTTGAGTCGGTCCGGGTTTTGGACTTTAGTCACATTCTTGCGGGTCCATACTGCACTCGCCAATTGAGTGATCTAGGGGCGGAAGTTATCAAAATTGAACGGCCTCCAGAAGGCGAAACCTCAAGAGCGGTAGGTCTGCATTACTGGCAATTCTGTAACTGCGGAAAAAAGAGTATCTGTCTCGACTTGACCCAGGCGAAATCGGTACGGATAGTCCATGAGTTAGTTGAGAAATGTGATGTTGTGGTAGAGAGCTTTAGACCTGGGAAAATGGATAAGTTGGGAGTTGGGTATGCAGATTTAAAAAGAGTCAATCCAAAGATCATCTTGTGTTCTTTGACAGGTTTCGGGCAGAATAACCCCTATTCGAAATTTCCCGGTACCGCTGTTGTAGCCCATGCAATGACAGGCCTCATGTCGCTGCAAGGGAATATTGTAGATCCTGATGGTCCACCAGTGGCGCCTGCTTTTGCCATTGGTGACATGGGAGCAGCCCTTCACGCTGTGAGTGCTATTTGCGCTGCGCTTTACTACCGGGAAAAGACGGGAATTGGACAATACATCGACATATCTCTGATAGATTCTCTTTTTGGAATGAATGACAGGGTTCAACAGGAGATGATCGAAAAAGGTGACGCCAAAGCCGTATCGGCCACGCCAGTTTTTGCTGGAAAAGACGGTTACCTATCCATAGCACCTGCGAGCGAAGAAATGTTTGCCCGACTCTGGAAGGTAATGGGAAAGGGAGATATTAGTGTTGATTCCAGGTTTAGCACACCGGAGGCGCGATTTGCACATTATTTTAATGAGTGGAACCAGATAATTCAGGAGTGGGTTCAGAGCTTCAACTCCGTCCAGGAGGTAGTCTCAATACTGGAAAAGGTGGATGTCCTCAGTACACCCATCCTGTCTGTCAGTGACGCTATTAAACACCCCTACATTGTCTCCAGAGGGATGGTACGTGAGATAGACGATCCCGTCCAGGGTAAAATAAAAATACTTAATAGTGCCTTCCGATTCAGCGAAACCACATCCGAACTCAGGGGTAATCTGCCAAAACTCGGTGAGCACAACCACGAGATACTGAGGTCACTTCTTGATTACTCTGCTGAAGAAGTAGCTCAGCTTCATGAGGAGGGCGTTCTCTCGTCAAAAAAATATAATAACTAATCCAGGGAAGGTAAATCATGGAAAACAATGCACACTATATGCTTCCAAGTAGGGATGCTTGCTACGTCGATCCTGGGGAAATGCCCAAATTTCTGCGCTCAAAAAACATGCCTAATCGGCATGGTGTCAAAAGAATGATGCAGGAAGGCTTCATGATCCGTCAAAGCTACATTGAGAGTGGAAAAATCGTGATTCCGGCTGGTGGCTTAATTTACTTCGAGAATGGCGGAGAATATTTCGGCCCACTGAACAGTGAACCGGTCTCAATAGCCGGGGAAGAAGCTGTTTGGATCGAACAGGAAGAAGCAATGGTGGTTAAGAAAGATTTCTTTGTTCCCTTTGACGACCGTCCTGTTCCCTTGGGAGAAGACGGAACCATCTCACTTCAGCCTTTTTTCTATACGGATAGCTATTTTGGTGAAAAAGCAGGCTTCTTACGGTTTGTATTTGCCAATGGGCATCCTGGGTGGGAAAAAAGGATTGTGCTGTGCGAATCTGAATATGGAAAGTATGTAGCCAATATTTCTACCGGGTATGTTGACGAGGAAGGAATGCAAACGCCACCGCCCATACAATATTTTGGTAATCCCTTTGATGCACATAACTCCACGTATATCGTTGTTGAAAATTTGGGACCCAAAGGGTTCCAGGTAAAAGAGGCCGGTGCCCCTGAAGTCAATTGGTTTAAGATATCTTATACTCCGCCGATTGTTGTGGACTGTGTTGGTGAAGGAGAAACCGTAAAAGCAGGTGAATATAGGATTAAGGTAATATCTTGCCATCAAGAATCGGGGATAGTAACAGTGGCTGTGTTGAATACCAGCGGAGAGATACTTTCGCAAAAGGAGCTAGGACCATTAACCTTGGAAACGTATAAAAAAAAGAATTTTATTCACCAAAACATGGCCGTCCGGAATAGTCTGGTTTTGGATTATGAAAACATCAGGGTCCAACTCGACACCAAATACAATTCAATTCTGGGAGGTATCGGCCCGACCCCTTTAATTGACGAAAATGGTGAGAATATATCGGTAACCGATGCGAAAGGGATCAGCACCTTCCAGGAAAACGGCGTCGGATTGGTTATTTATACGGACATTGAGAAAGTGCCGTTGCGAAGACCATGGAAGAAGGACTCCAGATTCGTTTTTCAGACACATTACACATGACCGCAATGTTACATGATGGTCGGTCTGGCCATAGAAAACGCGGAACCTATTGTTCTTGATTCCAATAATAATGAATTTGATGGTCCAAGAGGACTTTTTAAGATTGTTGTGGACGAATTTAACGGTGACACCATCCCTTCCTGGCATATTGAAAACAAATACGAAGAAACTAGCCGCGAACTGGGCGGCAACAATTGTAAATCGTTAGATGCCATCGTTGGACGGGTCGGTATGTTTACTTTCGAGGACGCCATTCAGCAATTGATCTGGACAAACCCAACACGAGTAAACAAGATTATGCAGGAAAATCACCGGTTAAAGAAAGAGCTGGAAAAACGAATATGAGACGAAAGGTGTCCTGTATCTCCTTAAATTTGCATTGAATCGAAAAAAGTATGTTAACAAAAATATAAATCCGATTAAAAAATAGAAAAAATGAATGATTACAAAACCTTAAAAGTCGAACAGCTTGATGAAATAGTCGTTGTTAATCTGAACAGACCGCCCTTGAACCTGTTTAATTCACAAATGATTGAAGAACTGATCAGTTTGTGGCAATCGTTACGACTTAATACAAGTATTCGATTCATTGTCATAAAAGGTGCGGGAAAACATTTTTCCGCAGGCGCAGATCTTAATGATATTACTGCGGAAGGAATCACCCCCGAAAAGGCCAGAATAGCACAGTTGGCGGGGCATGAAATGATGAGAAGTCTTGAAAATCTTGAACAGGTGACTGTGGCAGCCTTAAATGGCGTAGTGATTGGAGCGGGGATGGCTATCGCCATGGCCTGCGATTTCCGTATTATGACGGAAGATTCTTATTTCAATGTTCCGGAAATAGCTGTCGGAACCTATTTTACCTGGGGATGTACTCCCAGATTGGTTCGAATGGTTGGCGCGTCAAAGGCCATGGAAATTATCATGACCTGCGATCCAATTCAGTCCGAAGATGCATACCGTTTAGGCCTTGTCAACAAGGTGGTGTCCAAGGATTCATTAATCAAAATGACCCATGAATTCATTGGAAAAATTGCGTCCAAAAGCCCGACATGTGTCCGTATAACAAAAAAAATAGCTCTGGGTGCCGCTATGGAAGGATTTGGAAACATGTTTATATCTGAGCCCGAGCTGATGCAAATTTTAGCACTAAACGGTGAGACTGAAGAAGGGATTATTCAAAAGTCTCGAGGTTAAGGCCAGGTTTAATGAATACTTGCAGCGTAAAGAGTAGATATTACGGATATACAGTCAATCTAAGTCGAAGGATGAAACAAAAATTGAAAATTGATTTAAAAGGAGAAAATACTAATGGCCGAGGATATAGTTATTTATAAGGTGAAAGACCAAATTGCGTACATAACAATGAATCGCCCTGAGCAACGGAATGCCCTGAACAACGATCTAAGTATTGCATTAGGCAAAACGTGGGAACGTTTTGAAAAAGACTCTGAAGCTCGAGTGGCTATTCTCAGTGGCGTCGGCGAAACTTTTTGTGCCGGCGCTGACATATCACGTGGCTCAGGAGAGTTGACTCTGGATGCTATTTATCGGGCATATCCGCCGAATGGTACAACTCTCCTTAAGCCTGTTATTGGCGCTGTCCATGGATTTGCCATAGGGGCCGGCTACGGTCTGGCTATCAGGGGTTGCGATTTAACGATTGCCTCTGAGGATGCCCAATTTGGCTATCCTGAGCCAAGGGTAGGAGCGGTTGGGGGCATAATTGAATATCTTCCGTATATGCCATTCAAAATAAGTCTCGAGTTCCACTTAACCGGTTTGATGATGAATGCCCAAAGAGCCTATGAAGTGGGTCTCGTGAATAGGGTTGTTCCGAGGGCAGAGCTTATGACTGAAGCCGAAAAGTGGGCTACAAGGTTAAAAAAGAATGCCCCCTTAGTTTTGAGAGCCATAAAGTTTGCGCATTATAAGCGAATGGATTCAATAGCTTTCAGGTCCAAGAGGGAGTTTGACACTTTTATTCAGCCAATAGGAGAAAGTCAGGATAGAATAGAGGGGGGGGTGGCATTCTTTGAAAAAAGGGAACCGGAGTTTAAAGGGCAATAGAATCGTGGTTTAAACCTTGAAAGGAGAGTTAACTCAGATGTGTGCCTATACTATCAGACGGCTGTTATTCGCTAAACCAACCCTTTTTATGGTCAGCATAACCAATTCAAAATGAAAAAAATAATAGAAAGAATCTAATGACTAATCGTGGCCCGGGATACAAAGAATTTATCACTTTGATGGCTGTCATTATATCCATCACTGCCCTATCAATCGATATGATGCTGCCAGCCCTGCCGGACATTGGCAGGGAATTGGGTGCAGGCCATCTAAATGATGCCCAGCTCGTTGTCTCTCTATTGATACTGGGTATGGGAATCGGACAGATTCTTTTTGGTCCCTTGTCGGATTGCTTTGGTCGGAAACCTGTAGTTTTTATCGGTTTTGTAATCTTCACAATAGGGTGCCTGTTATCTATATTTTCTAAGGAATTTGGAACCATGCTGACTGGAAGAATCATTCAGGGCATCGGTTTGGCAGGCCCCCGAACAGCCATTATAGCACTAATTAGAGATCAGTATGATGGCCGTGCCATGGCTCGGATCATGTCTGCGGTAATGGCTGTTTTCATCTTCGTTCCTGCCATTGCACCAGCTCTGGGTCAGGCTGTTTTGCTCAAGGCTAACTGGCGGGCCATTTTTAGTGTTTTGATGATCCAGGGGCTCATTACCGCGATATGGTTCATGATTCGGCAACCGGAAACACTGCCAAAGGAAAACCGAATGCCCTTTTCCGTTAAACGCATCCGCGATGGTTTTGTTGAGGTCTGTTCCAACCGTTTGTCTCTTGGATACACTTTAGCAGCTGGATTTATGTCAGGCGTACTTATAGCATACCTGAATTGTGCCCAGCAAATCTTTCAGGAAATTTATCATCTTGGGAGACAATTTCCCTTTTACATGGCATTTTTAGCCCTATCCATTGGATTAGCATCATTAGTTAATTCCCGTATTGTCATGCGGTTTGGTATGCGGTCATTGTCATATAGGGCTGTTTTACTATTCATCATTCTTATGGTCTTTTATTTGGTCATCACTTTTCAAATGGGCGGGCATTCTCCCCTGTGGTTGCTGATGTTTTTTTTAGCCCTGTCGTTTTTTTGCCTCGGTATTCTTTTCGGAAATCTAAACGCCATTGCCATGGAGCCACTGGGGCATATTGCCGGGATGGGCGCCGCAGTCATCGGCTCCTTGACCAGCCTGATTGCTTCTCCTCTATCCATCATCATTGGCCGATACTACAATGGCACCACGCTCCCCCTGGCTTGGGGATTTGTTATTCTCGGTGTCTTTACGATAATTGCCATGCACTGGGCTGATAAATTCCGCCCTGGGACCACACAAAACGCAATACGGTAGCCTGATTCTTGGTAGGCGTGGTGGAATAACCAAAACCAGTTGGAAATTTTATGGGTTTAACCATGAATCGGTGTGCCACAAGCCTTTAAAGCAACTTCACCCATAATCTCTGCCAGTGTGGGATGAGCATGGATTGTATGGGCAATATCTTTTGCTGTCAAACCTTTTTGAATAGCAAGGGTTGCTTGGGCAATAAGGTCTGTTGCATGGGCTCCGATCAGATGAACACCAAGAACTTTATTGGACTCTTTTTCAACAATCATTTTGGCTGTTCCCGCCAGCTCATCTATTGCCTGTGCTTTTCCAAGAGTTCTAAAGTTAACAGTGAAAGCTTCAACATCATATCCTTTATTTATAGCTTGAGTTTCACTTAACCCGACAGTACCAATTTCAGGCATGGTAAAAATTGCACTTGAAATCACATCATAATTCATGAAGCTTACTTTTTCCATGGCATTTTGAGCAGCAATAATTCCTTCATGGGAAGCAACATGGGCCAGCATTGCTTTTTCAGGTCCTAAAATATCACCAATTGCATAAACGTTTTTTACACTGGTTTCCATTTTATCATTGGCATCAATCCATCCCTGGGGTGTGGTAGCAAGATTGATATTTTCCAATCCCAAATCAGATGATAGGGCAGATCTTCCAATACAGACAGCCATTTTTGATGCTTCAATCACATTAGTTTTTAATTTTTTGGGTGTTGGATTGTCCGTAAAAGGGGAAGTACCCAGATGAATACCCGCCGCGTACTGGAAGCGGGTCGATTTGCTCCAAGTGGAGGCAACAATCAACCCTGGAAGTTCACTGTTATCACTGACAAAACTCTGATAAACGAAGTAGAAGAATCCTGCTGGGCTGTATGGGACAATGTGCAAAAAATGTATACTAATGATGACACAGTTGCTGATCTTGTTAAATCCTTTGGCGAACCTGTTCAAGCCGGCATTTTTGATCCTCGTGTTATGGGAGGAGTGGCTTGTGTTGCGAATAAGGATTTACCAATTTTTCTTAATGCACCTGCATTAATCCTTATGGGCGGAAATGATAAGATGTTAGGACCAGATATGCAAGTCGGTATAGCCGGTCAGAACATGAATTTGGCAGCATTATCTCTGGGTCTCGGTTTTTGCTGGATTGGATTTTCCATCGCTATCAATTTCATACCGGAGCTAAAAGCCAAATTAGGATTTGATGATCCATGGCGAGTCTTGTCTGCCGCTGTTATCGGTTATCCAAAATTCAAACAGCAGGGCATAGTGAAACGTCAAAACCGTCCGGTAACTTGGTTCCGTCCAGAATCTAAGTGAGCCGACCGTATTGATCAATAAAAAAATACATAGTCAGGAGTTATTTTTATGAAGGACGTTTTTATCATTGGTGTGGGTATGAACCGTTTCGGGAAATACCAGGACCAAAGTGTTCGGAGCATGGCGGAAAAAGTAATTAATCTGGCTTTCAAAGATGCCGGATTGAAGAAAACTGATCTGCAGGCCGGTTACTTTTCCAATACTTTTTGGGGCATGTTTGATAACCAGCACTCTATCCGTGGTCAGGTGGTATTTCGTGGAATGGGAATTGACCGGATACCGATCACAAATGTTGAAAACGCTTGTGCTGGATCATCCACTGCACTTCATCTTGCTTACGCCGGTATTCGAGCTGAGATGTTCGATGTTGCCATTGCTGTTGGCTCGGAGAAAATAACAAGTACTGACAAGGCCAGATCACTCAATGCCTATTCATACTACATGGATGTGGAGCATTTTGATAGACATATCAAAATGCTCGTTCAATTGGGAAAATCGATCCACATCGAACTCCCCAAAAGCGAGACTCCTCCAGGTAAAGGGCGGAGTATTTTCATGGATGCTTATGCCAATTTTGCACGATGGCACATGGGCAAGTTTGGGTCTACCCAGCGCCAACTTGCAGTCATCAGCTCAAAAAATCACTGGCATGGCACTTTAAATCCACTTGCCCAATATCAAAAAGATATGAGCGTGGATGAGGTGTTGCATGATGTACCAGTTACCTACCCACTGACACGTTCTATGTGCGCGCCAGTGGGAGATGGTGCATCTGCAGCCATTGTCTGCTCTGCGGCATATTTGAAAAAGCTCAAAAATGCCAGGCCAATAAAGATCCGAGCATCTGTTCTCGGGCAGGGAACCGATCGTGACATGGATGGGGAAGACATCGGTGAAAGATTATCAAAACAGGCTTATAATAATGCCGGTGTTAGCCCTGAAGATATAGATGTAGCTGAGCTCCACGACGCAACAGCATACGGAGAGCTCCATCAAAGTGAAGCAATGGGTTTTTGTTCACCAGGAGATGGTGGTGCATTTGCCGAAAGCGGAGCGACCAGGTTGGGAGGCTCTAAACCGATCAATACTAGCGGAGGATTGGAGTGCCGTGGCCACCCTATTGGAGCTTCAGGCCTGGCACAGATATATGAACTTGTTCTACAACTGCGAGGTGAAGCTGGAAAACGTCAGGTAGAAGGAGCCACAATAGCTCTTGCAGAGAATGGTGGAGGCAACATCGGCGTAGAAGAAGCAGCTATGTGTATTCACATTTTGGAAAAAATGTAACCTATGAAAACTAAAAAAGTAATAAATATTGACTATCGCCTGGGGTTTGTTTTTGACAAATTGATCCCGGTTTTTTTTAAAATCAGGAGGGAAAAAATGAAAACATTATTTAATGTAATTCTTGTTTGCATGTGCCTGACAATAGCGGCAGCACCAGTCCAGGCAAAAAATCTGAAGGTTATATCCGGTTTTCCAACCACTCATCTTTACACTAGTGGCTGCCTGGGTATTTTTGAGAAAAATCTGAAAAAGATTTCAAATGATAACTTAAGCCTTAATACAATGGGACCTGATGTAGTTCCTACTAATGAACAGTTCCAACCGGTTCAGTCCGGTATTTTTGACTTGCTGTTTACCCATACTGCCTATCATATGGGGACAACAGCCATAGGTTTGACCCTTGAATCTATTAGTCCTGACCCTGGTAAACGCAGGAACACGGGAATGATCAAAGCCATTGACGTAGAGTATCAAAAACATGGAATGAAACTTATGGCTGTTATGCCGGCAGTGGAATATAATATTGTTTTAAGCAAGCCCGCTGCTAAGACCAGTCCCAGCCTTAAGGGTCTTAAAATAAGAACCCCGCCGGCAGTAGCTCCAATGGTAAAAGCTCTGGGTGGCGCCCCTGTCAGCCTTCCGCCTGGTGAAATATATACGGCGCTTCAAAAAGGTGTTATTGACGGATTCACCCTTGTTGCAGTTGGCTTAAAGGACTACAAAATCCATGAAGTGGCTAAGTATCTGGTGCGGCCGAAATTCGGTTTTATTTCCTTTGCTTTGTTTATGAATGTCAACAAGTTTAATGAAATGACCCAGCAGGAAAAAGAATGGATTCAAGCGGCTGCTTTAAAAAGCGAAAAAGATGCCATGGCATTTTTTAGAAAACAGCACGAATCAGAAGTAAAAGAGCTTATATCTCTCGGCATGGAAACGATACAGCTGCCAAAGGAAGATGCAGACCGTATTGATAAGCTGATGAGCGATACCATCTGGGCCGTTGCAGAGAAAAAATCAGGCAAACCTGTGGCCGATCTTCATAACTTGGCTCTGGAAAAAGGCATGACAAAATGATCCTACGGATTTTAAATGGCGTAACAAGTACAAGCTTTTATCTTGGCGGAATCGCTTTTGCGCTCATTATTTCAGGGTATGTCCTGGAAGTGGTGCTGCGTTATTTTTTTAACGCACCCACTTCTTTTACCAGTGATTTTACCCAATGGTTTTTTGCTGCCATGATCATGCTTTGCATCCCGGAAGTTACCTACAGGAAGGGACATGTGATAATCAGTTTCTTTTTGGAAAAAATGCCTACAGACTTTCGAAGTAAGCTTGAACGGATATTGTCTTTTGCTGGATTTGTAATTTGTATAGCAGTGTGCTGGATCTGTCTTTGTGAAACCATGAGGCAATATCAAATCGATATCCAGACAGCCTGGAATCACCCAATCCCCAAATGGTGGATTTCTGTGTTTATCCCCTATGGGATGGGGCTTACCGGCCTGCAATTTCTAAGTCATGCTTTGAAACGATAGATAATTTTAGCTGGAATTTTTATGGATTGGGTAGTGAGTTTAAGCGGTGCAGTCTTGATAATGCTATGTCTTTTTTTTATCGGCCTGCCCGTATTTTTAACCTTTATGGTTATCAATATTATCGGCGTTCTTATTTTAATGGGAACATCCGGGTTTGGTTTGTTTGCCAACAGTGTATATCAGAGTGTCACCCAGACTTCCATGGCTGCTGTGCCACTATTCATAATGATGGGAGAAATCCTTTTCAGATCAGGAACCATTGATATTCTTATTGATTCCGTGGACAGGCTGATGGGATCGGTTAAAGGCCGCGGGTATTATTTAATTACAGTTCTTTCAACTCTATTCGGGACACTTTGTGGATCTCCCGTGGCAGTTGCTGCATTGCTCGGCCGAACGATCATGCCGGGAATGACTGACAGGGGATACAATGTTCGGCTCGCTGCCGGGGCCATACTCGGTGGAGCCACCCTGGCCGCTATTATTCCGCCGAGCCTGCTTGTGGTCGTGCTGGGATCTCTGGTGGATGTATCAATTTCAGGGCTCCTCATTGCCGGGATTGTCCCCGGTATATTGCTGGCAAGCCTGATGGGCTTATACATCTTTATACGTATGAGGTTCCATCCGGAACTTGAACCGCCAAGTTCCTATACAGATCATAAAAAGGTCAGTATTAAAAAAAAACTCATAGCAATTGGTCGCATCCTGCCTTTTTCTCTTGTTATCTTTTTTGTAATGGGTCTGATGATGCTGGGTGTGGCAACCCCTTCTGAATCCGCTGCCACAGGCGTTGTAGGTGCAATCCTTGTTGCAGTGGTTTATCGGAAATTGTCCTTAAATATGCTGATTGAAGCGGCCCTTTCAACGGCTACCATCACTGCCATGCTTATGGCCATCCTGCTCAGTTCCCAACTCTTTGGGCAACTGCTTGCCTTCACAGGCGCCACAACCGGATTGATGAAAGCTGTCACAGGATTGTCACTGTCCCCGGGTGCCATGTTTGTTCTGCTAATGGCCGTTCCCTTTGTTCTTTGTATGTTTATTGATCTATTTGCAGTCATGATGGTCGCCATACCGATTTATCTGCCATTAATTAAAGCCTATGAGTACGATCCGACCTGGTTCTGGATGCTGTTTGTCATTAACCTGGTACTGGGAAGTATGACGCCTCCTTTTGGGTATACTCTATTCGCACTGAAAGGTGCGGCACCGGATGTCTCCCTGGAGGATATTTATATCGGGGCTTGGCCCATGATGTTGGTTTTTCTCATCGGAATGGCAGTCATGTTTTTGTTTCCACCCTTAGTTTATTTTTTACCTTCGCTATTTTAGTTTGAGAATCTGTTATAATGATCTAAAATAAAGGAAAAGAGGTATGAGATTTTGAAAGATTCCGTAATAGAAGTCAGTCATAATTTATTCTGCATTAAAGTGCCGCTACCGGACAGCCCGTTAAAATATCTAAATGCCTATGTAGTTAAGGCACCGGACCGTAATTTGATAATTGATACCGGTTTCAACAGTAAGATATGCTATGATACCATGAAGAATGGTTTAAAATCTTTAGGGGGTCGATCTAAACCGAACAGATATTTTTATTACCCATTTCCATGCGGATCATTTCAGTTTGGTCCCAAAGTTGAACACACCAATAACTCGTATCTATTTTAACCGGCCAGAAGCCGAGTTTCTGGAGAGCTAGCAAGGGTTTGGAAAGATGTTAGAAAATGCGGGTAATCAAGGATTCCCGGAAAAAACTAAAATCAGCTTTAAAGTCTCATCCAGGGAGTAAATTCGGCGTTGAGTGGGCTCCTGAAGCTAAATTCCTTTCGGAAGGGCAGACATTAACTTATGGTGATTACACATTTGTATGTGTTGAAACTCCAGGGCATACATTGGGTCATATTTGCCTATATGAAATATCTAAAAAAAATTTTATTTCTGGTGATCATGTACTCATCGATATCACACCGAATATCCAATGCTGGAACGATTATGAGAATCCGTTGAAAAATTATATAAATAGTCTTGAAAAAATTTGTGAATTTGATGTTGACCTTGTTTTACCTGGACATCGACGTTGGTTTACAGATTTGAAATCACGGGTTGATGAATTAATTTCACATCATGAAAAACGGTTGGATGAAATATGCGATATCCTTGATAAAGCTCCCCAATCAGCCTATAAGATCGCTGCCAAAATGAGTTGGGATATCAAAGCATCCAACTGGAATGAGTTTCCAATTGCCCAGCAATGGTTTGCAACAGGAGAAGCTTTATCACATCTAAGATTTCTTGAAGAAAAAAGAGAGATTAGCCGGCATGTGATAGAAAAAAATGTCCAATTTGCACTGACAAGAAATGAATTTTGAGATAGGAAAAAGGTGTTTATATTGTCTATTTATGTAGCGATTTTTTTTTGTTGCGAGTTTTACCCCGCCTGACCCAGCCCCATAATTTTAAATAATATCCCGCCGGCCATTCTTATTGGTCGATTGATCAGTCGATCATAGACCTGAGGAGGTGCCAGGCCTATGAAAAAAAGAATACGACGGCGCAGGTGTAAAAACTGCCATGATCTATACCATCCAGATCCCCGCCATTTGAAAAGACAAAAATTTTGTGACAAACCAGAATGCAAAATTGCCAGCAAAAAACACAGCCAGGAAAAGTGGTTAAAAAAAATGAGGAACCGGGACTACTTCTCAGGATCTGAACATGTCATTCGTGTCCAACAATGGCGTGAACAAAATCCCTGCTATTGGAAGCGGAAAAAATCTAAAAAACACCCTCCTTATTTGACCATGCGTTACAAGATACGAGATTGAGCAAAATGCTTGATAGTAAAGGATTCCAGCTAAGTTTAACACAAGATACGTTACAAGATATGTTATCAGACAAAACCCTTGTCATTATAGGGTTTAACCCCCATCTTAATAAAACTGCGTTACAAGATATTATTGAGTTGGAAGACAAGAAAACGATAATATTGACACCGGATATTCTAAAAAAGTTGATGAATAAAAATAAGAGGTGTCACCATGGGTAAACGTTTTTCTTCCAGGGAACTTTATAAATTACGAAATTCAATACCAATAGATGTTTTAATCGAAAAAAAGCTGACCATCCCATCCAAAATCAGTGAAGGATTTTTTCGATTTCTCTGCCCTTTGTGTAATGAGTTCCAAACAGCCGTCAATCCAAAAACCAATCTGGGCAGATGCTTCAGGTGTGAGAAGAACTTTAATACCATTGATATGGTAATGGCGTGGCACAACACTCGGTTTGTAGACAGCGTAAAATATCTTCAGACAATTTTAAAGTAGAATGAACATGACACCTGATTCGAACAAAGGATTTACCCAATGTTTTTCCAGTGTCTGTAAAATCCCAGAAGAGTTTAGGGTAAAGCAGGAGGTGCTGCCGGCAGAGTACGAGCAATACCTGGAGTACTATCGCGCTCAGGTAAGAAGCAAATTGACGGTCCAAGCATTGTGGAGAATACTATCAGGCTTTGATATATACCTCAAAAAATTAAATATATTTCTTCATGAAATATCTATCCGACAGGTTGATCAATTTTTAAGCCTCTATAATACCAATTATTCTATCGGGACAGCCAGATCGAACCGGTCATATTTACGGCAATTTTTAAAGTATCTTTACCGGGGCGGACACATCAAAAAAGACCTCTCCCAGCTGGTAGTAAGCCCTCCAGAGTTTGCACGATCAAAACCGCCGAAATTCCTGCGTCCTCATGAAGTGCAGAGGTTGTTTAGGTTCATGGATCTGTCAAAGGCAAAAGAGCTCCGTATTTATGCGGCTATACACCTGGCTTATTACTTGGGATTGAGGCCCGGAGAAGTCAGCTCACTTACCCTGGATGACATCTCATTCAAACAAAAAGAAATTTTCATCCATTCCCGAAAGAATTACAGCCCGGCTCATCTTCCTGTTCCAGATAATGTGATTAAAGCCATCACAGCTTATATCGTTGGCGGGAGGCCTGAAAGCAAATCACGAACCCTGTTTTTGCAGTTAATACCCCCTTATAAACCAGCAACCAGCCATGATATCTCCCGTGATACCCGAGAATTAATGCATGATAGCAATTTGCCAGCAAGCATTTACTGGCTGCGTCACTCATATGCCCAGAGTCTTCTGGAGTCCGGTGCGTCCATTTATGAAATCAAAGAGATGATGGGGCATAAAAGCATTGACTCAAGCAAGAAGTATCTGAGCATCCATATCAATCTTATGCGGGAGGTTATCCTTGATGAAACGCTTTAACAGCTTTTTGGCCGAGCAAATGGAAGACTTTATCAAATATCGTCTGCAACTGGGGTATTCAGCAAATATGATGTTTTACAGTCT